>Ga0209611_10008105_pt1 | contig 16579 bp, 7 predicted proteins | sample S1TSphgellanicum_3_FD_187693 | JGI IMG/M metagenome (GOLD analysis project Ga0209611, IMG submission 187693) | Host-associated microbial communities from peat moss isolated from Minnesota, USA - S1T2_Fc - Sphagnum magellanicum MG (SPAdes) (version 2) | ecosystem: Host-associated > Plants > Peat...
AGAAGACATTTTTGACAGCCTTTTATCACCTATTTCATGTTCTTTTTTAACCCCCCGCACCAAAATCTTGACCTTTTTCACCCCCAACGTCTGAAAGGCTTTCTTATTTTGCAAGAAAGAAGAGAAAGAGGGAACAGCCCCATAACACAAAGTCTATGAACTTATCACCCCTCCCCCGTCACAAATTTTTTTATCTTTGAATTTTGAAGTTGCCACCTTTCAAACAACTTTTTGACAAGATTTTCAAACACCTCATTTTGCACATATATATAAAAGAAAGAGGATGATGGTCCATGCTAGGGAGATCATGAGTAGCTAAACAACCTCCTCATCAGCCACCAGTTGCACATGAACGAACACCTCTCTTTGCATACTTGATTTGCTAAAACTGAATCTCCTTCCTCCTCTCTCATTTGGAACATAACTTGACAACTTACCTACCTCCCCCCATTGGCAAGCTTGGTGGTCACTTCTTCTTCCTCTTTTAAATGTTTTTTTCAAACATGTTTGCATCAGGAGAGACCACTGCATATGGCACTTGATCATGTCATTTTATGTTTATATTCCTATGGTTTCCATAGACAATCGTATATAATCTTCTGATTTAGAAACAGGGGGTATGGTTCATTGGGTTCTCTCATTTGGGGGTTTTGCAATGTATCATGTGATGCCCAATCATGTAAAGTAAAAAGCCCGTGGTGACAAGAAGGATACAAGAACTACTAGTACTACTACTGCCCATGATCTAAAAATTTAACTAGATTAGTTCTCACTTTATAACCCGTTTTTTTTTTCCCCCAATTTTGTGACATAGAAAATTTGGAGAATATTTCCCAATAAATAGCAAATTTTGTGGAATTTACACTAGAAAACTAAAATTTTCCTAAGTGTTCCCAATTTTGGGTTGGCCCAAAAAAAAAAAGCCTTTTTATTTTCAGAAAAAAAACATCAATAAGAACACATGTGCACAATGTACAAGGCAGACTGGAGCATGGGCCCCATTCTTGTACATCCTGCCCCCAAGGGCTTTACCCTAAACTAAGAAAATGTTTGTGTGTTCAAACATCAGATCACAAAAGGAAAAGGAAATTGCAACTTACTCTAAAAATTCAGCTATGATAGAGTTCAATGACCAATCGACCTGATTGGTGGAATCACTTCGGTTTCCCTAACTTCACAACTAATACAAGTCATGGGAATCATGAGCGAATGTAGAATATTCTCAAAGGATGATGACGGTATGTCTTGAGAATATGCCGTATTTTGAACTTATATTAAATAGAAGAATACTATTGTAACTTTTTGGACTTGTGAGAATCATCATGCATAATTGAACTCATGGTTTCGTGCAATGGGAATTATGTGTAACTATTTTATTATTATTATTATTATTTAGGGACTAAATAAGTATGAATGCAGCAAGTGTGAACATGTGATGGTGTTGTGCATAGTTGTTACGGTTGTTACCCTTTTTTTCATTTTTTTTTTGGTTTCTGATTGAGTCCTGATATTGTCACATTTGGAATTCAAAAATCGCACAAAACACAAAACACAACTAGTTATGTACATTTTGTTTGTTTGTCTCCCAACCTTTGCTTAAACGGGTCAAGGTTGTCCCCAAAAAAAAAATTATGTCCTGACAATAAAAAATACTAAGGGGTGTGCCACACTATGGCCTTGCCATTTACATTATTAAAAAGTATCTTAAGGCAAAAGAAGAATTATGAAAACCCAAATAGTTCAGCACGCAAAAATATACCTAATCTTCAACCAAAAAAAAAATCCACTAAAAGAAACCAAAATCCTTCAAGATATTATTATAACTCTATAATAACTAATCTCAAATTTCAACACAAGCCAAAATATCATCTTTCAAAAATCCTCATATAAAAGATAGACCAGGCTATTTATTTACCTAGGGGCCAAAATCCTTTTAGCTACTAGGTATAATACTCTATAATGAATCTAAACGCAATATCCTTGCCTTGGTAGTAGTAGGCAAGGCCCAAAAACAACCAACACAAATGAGTTGAATTGTACAAGTAACAAAAAATGCAAGAAACTTGTGGGGAAGAAATCATGGCTCTAGATAAGAATTCAGCCATTGCTGATGTTGTTGTTGACTTCCCGAAGAAGGCAAGTTCAGTAGTAATCCCGCCTTCTCTGATGGAGGCCAGCAGATATCCCGTCCTCTGGATACACTCTGTCGGTCTAGTTGCAATGTGGTAGGTAGTCAGTTTTCAGAAGTGAGTTTTTCATTGTTTTTTAGATTGTGATTTTTGGAACCCAAAACATCCCAAAAAAATTAAATTTTTCAATCACTTTTAAAAATTATTTTGAACAAAATTTTGAGATCTTGTGGGAGATCTTTGTTATATAAGCCTTCATGTTTTGATGAGCAATTTTTGTACCTTGTATGTCGGATTGTTGCATTGTTTTTTAGTGTTGGATTCGTGGCACCACCGACAAAGACAACTGGTTTGGCAGAACTTCACTCACAAGGAGCATGCTTGCACACATAGAAGAATGTGGGATTTCTTAAACCCTTTAACTAGGGTTTTCAAAGCCTTGAGCCTCTCGTCAGCTCATGACACAGAAGAGCAATCAAACAAATTAATTCAGTCCTGGTTTGATGATTTTCGGGAAGGCTTTTTATGAACAACCCATAATGAGCAAAGCAGGTCACAACATTCATTCATTCATTCTTTCCCATGTTTCATTTCATGAACACAAAACACGGAAGTAAAGGTTCTTGAAATTTCAGCCCCAGGCTTGAGGTCAGCACCACAGATTCAAGGACTTGGTTTTAGGGTTTGGGTTTAGGGTATATATATATACATATATATAAGTTGGCAAGAATATCAAGCTGCTTCGTTGATTTTTTTTTGCAATTAGCAATTTTGGACAGGTCTATTTTTCATTCTTGCGAATACTTTCAAAAAAAGCTTATGACTGGTTATTAGATGAACTACTTACCTGGGAGAGAATCATGCCGTTCATGAGGAATTGGCCAATTATAAGGAAGAAAACATTTTGAGCAGCTTGAGATTTTAGTGATGGGTGGTGATCATCCCATGCCATTCATTCCACAGATGTAATTTTTAAAGTGGACTGCAACCAAAAATTGAAGGGCTTTCTACCCATCCTTCCCAACCACCTCGGGATTTCGTTTAAAACAACAAAGGAACATGAACATGAAGATAAATGCACTCAAATCAACAAACAAAAGATGCCCACAAAAGAGAGAAAACATGAGATGTTCCTCGTGGCTGCAGGAACAACACAGCTGCAGGAACAACACACATGAGGAACTGCAGAAACATATCTGACACGAAGCACACAAATGAAATTTCATAGACCTTGTCCAGTGAGTAAGTACTACTACATCCAGAATTGTCCTGCAATCCTCAAGTTATCCCATATCTGCATTGCATTGCACTTGGGAGGAGGGAACCAACTCATTAGCTTAATTTGATCTTGATGGAGCAATGCATCATCACCATATGACACAATATTAAGATATATATATATATATGTGCAGTTGATGAAGAGAACATTACAAGTGCAAAATTCATAGAAAGATGGTATGTATGATACAGGGAGTGTCACCATACTTCTTTGAACATTATGTCGTAATGAAAGGAGGAGGTGGTGCATTGATTTTAGCATTCTTCAGAATTTCCATCTTCAGTGCAGTCATCCTATAACTTCAAATTTCACTTCAGACATGCCATATTATTATTATTATTATTATCATTATTATTATATGATTCACCTTTGTGCTCAGAAATTTATTTCAGAAAATCAAATCAATTGGTTTGTGATGGTCAAGTTTTGGCTAGTCTAACTTCAAAACTAAATCAACATTAAATTTAGGTCACATGCAACCTTCCTTTCTCCCCCCCTCATATTTAGATGTGCAAAATCCACATCTATGCCATTGAGATCAAGGAAGCTCACTTTGGCCGAATTTGTGTATTTTACTATCACTACATCAAAAATGTCATTTTATGACTGATTTTTATTGATTGTATTGGTTGCTTATGCCATTTGTAATTGATTCAGATTCATTGTTTATACCATTTTTAATGGCTTATCCACTTGTAATCACGTGAGACTAATCATAAAATAATATTTTTGATGTAGTGTATGGACTTGATCAAATTGCTTATATATATATATATATCTCCTCAATTTATTTCCAACATAGGTCCACCCAAGAGTGAAGAAAGCTTATAAAAATTGAAGATTTATGAAGTAAGGATGTGTGAGGCAACACCTTGTTGCAATGAGGGATGTAATCGTGTGTTTCCCATAATGGGCCTTGTACATCCTCTCACCAGCTCTTTCCACAAAAATCAAGCACACCCAAAACCCACAAGTAGCATTATGATGGAAACTGAGCCTATTCTCTAGAATGTGGTTATCTTGCAAACAATAACCTCTTTGCATTACTCCCTTCTCCTACTGCTAAACAATGATTCGTAAATTTCTCTAACAATTATTATTATTATTATTATTATTTTCTGTGTCCTGTGTGTGCCATTTGCATGTGTTTATTCTGGATTCTTGAAAAAGCATTCAAACTTCTAATATTTTTTATTGCATTAAGCTCGGGGAAAATGGATTGGAAAAAACTCTTCACCCTAATTAAAGAAGCAAAGAGCATGTTGTCAAATCAACAAGATCACAAAAGGTGTACATACGCACGGGAGTTCAATATTAGGGTTTACTGTATCCATGCAATGCATATTGAGGTTCATTTCCATTCCTGTTTCCCCTGTACACACCTGTGTTTGGGAGACACAAGATCTCCATCAAAAAAATCTGTTAAGAGTTATTTCCTCATGATCTTCTTCTTCTTCTTCTTCCCAAGCTGGCTCAATTAGTACAAAAAATTGAACAGGCTTCTTTATTTTTTTAATTTATATAAATTTTTTGTTGTGGTAGGCTAGATGAGGGAAATATTATATATACCACCTACCTTCACATTTGTACAGTGTTGTGGGGAGCAAACTTGATCTTGGGTATTCAAATTGATGTTCAAGTTCCGATCTTCAGGGGCACATAACTCATAAGAGACTTTGTTTCGGGGACACATGCCGTGACTTGCTGCTTCTCCATCAGCTTCAAACTTGGCATGTATTATTGATGATGCTTGTTGCTTCTTGTTGCAGGGATCTGAATCGATACATACAGACATTGGGTGCTGATGCTGGCCTCTACGTCTTCCTGGTTTCTCCACAGTGCAAAATCCCAGCTTTCCTTTGGATTTGAAATAGAACTTGAGCTCAGCTTGATCTGTGCACAAGAAGGTGACGGCCTTGCTCCCATTCTGCATGACATGAATTTGGTTCCTGCACTTCATCATGCCTTCTTGATGATCTGAAGCCTTAACATAAGGGATCATCATCATCAGCGATTCGCGCTTAGACTGGTTAGGCCTGTTATTGCTGCACCTCCTGCGACTAGTGGTGCACATGTTTGAAACTTCACACAACCTCTTCCCCATGTTTTTCTTGCTCCTGAATGTCCACAGTAGTAAAAAAAATAATCTACAACTCTTGTAGGCGAATAGCAAATTCAATTCAAAGATTTTTGTTGGCTGTGACTCAATTTGTTTCTCCTTTTGTGCTGATGATATTGAAATTTGACAAGCCTGTAACACTCCAGATTTATGGAAGCAAAGCAATAGTCTGGAATTCATAAAACATAGGTTCTTTTCCCTTGATTGTTTTCCTTCTCTCCCTTAATGATCCCTTGGGTTACACTATTTGACTATAGTTTGTCATGCCCTGAAAGACCAAGGGCATGAACTATATTAGTAGTCATAATAGCTAGGAGCTGCACCTCTTGGTTTGTAAGCCAAGGTAACCCTTGGCCCCCCCTCCCCAACCCCCCCCCATTTGTGGAGTGGTTTTCTCATTTTAAAAAATCTGGTAGGTTGATGATTGTTTTTGAGTGTTGGGTAAGTCCCAATTTTCGAGCTCTTCCATATTTCATCATCCCAAAGAGAAAGAACAATTTTTGTTGTTGAGCAATCGATCTATTGTATTTGCTATGGCGGTGCATGCTTGCACAAAAGAGTGTTGACCTTAACCCTAACCCTAGGTGTTGAGACCTACCTTCTTTTACAATGACCTACCTTCCCTTACATCAACCTACCTGCCCACCGATTTTCGACCCAAATAACACAAGACAAACTGGGGTGCTAAAAAGAAAAGAAAAGAAAAAAGCCAGAAAACTCAAAAACCTGGTGCACATCATCAAGTCCTCCTAATCATAGCTCAAGAGTTGTGCCTTGTTTGAATGGTGTAGATTGAAAGGAATCACATCGGATGGTCCTAATAATTCGTCTTTGGGAAACTCTATCTATCACCCTTTGTTTTGTTTGCTCAAAAGAATGACAATCTCATCCTTATGCACTCTTGTCTCTCATACACAAGGAAGACAATTTTTTGGGTTCATGCCAAATTCTAGAGACTTAGGTGGACATGGATTCATAGGTCCAAAACATCCTCAACATTCTCACATCCCCGCACCCCCCTTCAAATTCCAGTCCATTCTTCGGGCACAAAATTCACACTTTCCTTCATGTTGTGGGGATGAGGGAGGACTAGTATTGGACTTCCCATAGTCTTCAAATGTGCTTTAAGTGCACATTGGTTGTGCTAAATCTATGGTGGTCATACTTTGGACCTGGTTGAGCCCACCTCCAAATGCAAGGAGTATACCCTTGTTTCTGGGTATGTTCATTTGAACATAACCTATCTGGTATTGGTATTGGGATTTTTTGAACTAGTTTGGGATATGTAGTACCAAAATTAATTTGATTTTCATATAGCAAGCCAATATCAATAATTGTCAAAATGTTCTAATGATCATGGGTATGAACATGAACATTGACACATTCCATACTAAGGCCTCCCTTTAGAGCTTGAAAGCCCATGACCATCAAAATAGAACATCCATGATTGGAGGAAAAGGCTCAAGGTATAAGTTCACCTTACACAAACCTTGATGACCTAAGGGAGGACCAAGGAAATAGAGGTGGACAAAAACTTGTCATGGAACCTTAAGTGACTGCTTATAAATAATGTTTCATAGTTTAACAAATTTCACATCAAGCCCACTCAAAAAATAGTGTGAAATTCATTACACCATGAGCCCAAAAAGCCATGATTTCTTTTTTGCTTTTGGGGGAAGATCGGGGTGCTAGATTTATGTTGTTCCCATTGTGTTCCCATAAAGTTTTCAATTTGTTCTCATCAAATTCCCAATGGGTTCCCAACATGTTCTCAATAGCTGCTCACTTTATCTCATATTTTTTATGTTAAGATCTACTCTTGAAAACTTATATCAACTTGTAAGAGATTACAACATATCTATTTTGGGATATATATATATATATATATATATATATATGATGGGCCAATAAAAACCCATCACTCAAAAAAACAACTTTGGAGGTTCCCATAACTAATTAATATGAGTCACAATATACTACTATGCTAAGGTACATCAACAAAATCTTAGGTCACTTTACATTACATTTCACAAACAAGGCCCACAAATAAATGATTTCTGAATTTCCATGGACAACCTTTTGATGTGTTTTGAATGCCCTCAACATTTCCATGGTTGTGATCCTTCACCATTGTGTAAAGAGGACCTAAATGGTTAATAAGTTTATATACCCAAGTGAGTTCAAAAGTTGTTCAATTGTTTTTTCCAAATTAAAATTTCAATTTAAATGATCTCCCCACCAAACCACTGGTTCATTCAATATCTTGCATTTGACATCTAAAATTCCAAAGGTAACTAGGCATTTGTATTATTTTCTGACACACTAACAACTCTATAACATGATCAACAACTTTCATAGTTCCTTTCATAAACATGATTGATAATCTATTAAGCATTTTGAACATGTGCCCCACTCCTACACATAACATCTCACCTTCAAGCCTTCCAAAATGAAATGTACCCATGGATACATAGACATAGGTAAATATTGTTGTATTTTGGGTATGAATAAATGTCGCTCCCAAGAAAAAATAAATTGCTATGAACATGTGCATTGATAGTGTTAATGGACCTTAAGAAAGAACTATGATATCTTTTGGGTATGACCAAATCATATACCATGAGGATAAGTGTTTGACCTACCAAGGTACATACATCAATGCATATTTTACCCAACTCTATATAAGAGATCAAACATTGAAATATACATTCCATTGGAAAGAAATAACATTAGTCACCTAATCTTAGGTTTGGTTGATGTAATTTCTTTCGATTGATAAAGTAAGACCCAATCTTATTGGGTCCCTATTACTGTTTTCATAAGGTACTAGTAATAATTAGCAATGTGTCTCAAAACACATCCCAAAGTGGTAGCAATTATTTTATGAAATTTGTTTTTGAAAGTGATCCTTAAGTTGTAATAATTTTTTTGTGTATTCACTTTTGAAAGGTGTCCCTAAGTTGTAACAATTTTCTTATATGGTATTCATTTTTCAAGTTTGGGATTGGAAGTGTTTGGTTCTTTGGTTAGTGCTTGAAAGAAAGGAAAAGGAGAATAAAGAATTTACAAGTTCCTCCTCTTAACAACAAAAATGAACATTTCAAAAGTGCTTTCAATGTAATTATGAACCAAAACCTCACAAAAATGAATGTTAATAAACCTCGCCAAAGTTGATAATGTTAGGTGAGTAATCTAACTAACAATAGGGTGGTTCAAACCTTTGTTTATCTTGCAACTTTAACCTTGATTCAAACCTATGTTTATCCTTTCATTTCAACCTCAATTTGAACTAATGTTGATTTTTAAACATGAGATCATAAAACATTATTTTTGAACAACCCAATTCATTTTTAAGGATTATCATTGTGATTATGAATGAAACACAATGAGAACCTTGCATTTGAGCACCTTCAATTAGTGGTCAATCAAATTGAATTCAACTTTTGAGAAAAAATGTTTTAGATTTAGCTTTTTATATTTGTGATCCTTATTTTTTAGCTTGTTCAAAAAAATAAAATTCACATTGTTTCCATCTTGTTTGTCTTTTCAAATACAATGTTTCATAAAGGTGTGAAAATAAATATGATGTGTGTTAAAAAGATATATGATGGTTGATATTATGTGCAAGATTCCACAAGATTATAGTGATAATGCAAGTGAGGAACTACGATGCACTTGTAAATCTATTGAATTTTATTAAGGGTAACATAACTTATCAATTCTCAAGTTTGCAATGGAATGCAAACTCACAATGCACCCTTTAGTTCCCAAGAAATAAACGAGGGTGGGACTTCCAGAATGGGATTATGATGAATTCACAAATGGGAGTTCAAAGTGACATCAATTTGCACAAACCAAAGAAGAGGGTTGATGGTGTAAGTTGGAGCCAAAATGATGCACAAATGAATTATGAACAAAACAAATTAACAAGACACACCATAGCCCAAACTTGGAGAAAAGCCACCACCTCCTTTCATGTAACATCCTCTATGACTTGTAGTGGGGGTTGCATCAAAGTGGTAAAAAAACTCCCAAGTTTCAAATTCCCAAGGAATCCAAAAAATTCCCAATTTTATTCAAGGTATGAATCCCATAATTTTGTGGGCTCATAACTCTCGCATAGAAGTTCTAATAGAGAAGCTCATAAGGACAAAGTTGTAACCCTTGGAAAACAATTCCAATGTGACATCATATGTTCAATTTGGATGTCATTTGTGAGTTCATAACTCTCGCATACAAGTTTTAATAGATACTTCACCATGCTTTCACCATTTTATATTAGAAGTTTCATATATTGATGAAATTATAACATGCAAAAATTGAAAGTACATAAGTACATTTTAAGGCATTATTAATTTGATAGTGGGAAAAAGTATAATATTTCATTTACTTGTAATCTTTTTTTTAAAATATTTGTTTGCATCTACTTGTGTTTTTGAAAATATATACAAGTAAATTTGTATATCCTTGTAAAAAAAAAAATGTTTAAAAATTCAATAGATTAAACCCATTTTAAATTTTATGGCTATTTTCCATATTGATTAAAACATAAAATACCATGTACTTTATAATGCTTTCACCCAACAATAAAGTATGATGATGAAAGGAAGATTCCAAATCTTGAAGGAATTATGTATTCCAACTAAAACAAAACATGGTCATAGTAAAATTATAATATGGATTCAAGCATGTATTGTTCACCATAATTTGTCACCACAAGACTATTTTAACATATTTTTAAACATAAGAAATGATGTAGGAAAAGATGATGAAGATGGAGTTGTTATGCAAACTAATAAACTAAATCAATATAATGAAGAAAGACTGAATTACAAAATTTAAAAAAAGAACACAAAAAATTTGGTCCTCCAATTCCATTTATAATGTGGTTATAAAAGATTGTATTGACCAACATTAATGATATCAATGACTAATTGTTCATGCAACTTAATCAAAATGGCAATTAGTCAACGTTTCATTCAATGTTCCATTTTCTCCTCATTGACAACACAATTTTGTTTTCTAATGTTATCAAAGTATCAACATAAGTTTTTGGCTTTAGGTGTAACATTCAATCATGAAGCACACCTATCCTCTTGGGCCATTAATTTTTTTTCAAAAACATTTTTGACATCTTTTAAATTATTTAAAGTGTTTTTATAATATTATGTTAAATTTAAAATTTTAAAAATCCAAAAAAAAAGAAATAGACAAATATTCAAAATTGCAAAAAAAAAAAAAACTAGGCATGAGTTTTTTATATCGTAAAACAATGGTTACAAGTAGTTTTAAAGTTGTTTTGGGTATTTTTTATTCATTCATTACACTAATATGTGCTTGAGTTAACTTTGTATTTCATTACATTTTGAATGAACTTGGATAAATTTACCATGGTGAAAGTGCCCAACCCCTTAATGAGGGGGATTAATTATTATAGACAAGTGAATTCACTAATAATTACTCCAGTTTATTATTAATAATCAAATTAATTAATAATTAATTCACTAAATTAGCTTCCTAATTCACAACTAGCCTCTAGGGTACACTAGCAACCTAGGCTAGGTTAGGCACCTTGGTAGTTAGTCAACACATTTGATCTTTGGCCATTAATAATAACATTGTTTCAATGTTATTTCAACCTAATAGATGGAATAGATGGAATTGATGTAAAGCTCTTATTTGGGTTTCAAGGTTTTGTATGAATGATATTAGTTGTTTGGAGAATTGCATAGTCGTCAATGGGAATGTTAATATCTCTATTTGTGTTTATAAATCACATGCATGAAATTAAATTTTATTAAGCAAATCATTGAACTAGTTGGCAAAAATTAACAATCTAATGCCAAGTGGCATATTTTATTTGGCCATGAAATATTGTGTGTTTGTTTTTCCTAGGCAAGAGATTGAAAACACAATTTTAAAATGAAAGAATTGAATGTTATCATGTCATAAAATACGTTTAACATGACTATAGTCATGGAAGACATGGATTGGACACATGGAATGGTGTTTATGACTAGGTCTAGAAGAAATGACATGATGGTCAATGTAACATGGTTGAATTAACTAAGTAGTCAACTACATGTGTCACATATACCTAGGGAAGTTACTTCCATTTTTTCCAAATGTTATGAAAAAAAAAAATTGACACAACTTATTGATTTTTTAATATTTGAATGTAAATAAGATGCCAAGAATTGAATTATGAGAATATACTTAAACTACATCTAAACTAGTTTTGACATGAATAAATTATTCTTTTAATATTCTATTATTTCATAGCATACAAAAAAACCCCTTTATTTGACATGTTTGAGAAAATATACAAAAAGTAACTTCCCCTAACACATATGACTTGAATGGATAAGGTCATGAATATAGTCATAGATCTCATTTTTTTGTGTGTAGTGGGTGCATCAACCAAAGGGTGCAAATGTAGACAAATGAACCATTTTTAGTACAAATAATGTTTATTTAGCATGTTTACAAGTTTAATACATCAAATTAATGTTGCAAATGTGTGTTGTTATATAGATATATCCAATATTTGGATAAATTTGAAAAGAATCCAATCAATATAAAATATCTTTTAGCAAGGTAAAAACTTGTAACTAATATTTTTGTGTTTTAAAAACATTGCAAAACAATGTAAATGAATTGTTGTTCAACATTATTTAACTAATCTCGTATAATTGCATCTTCCAATTGTGGAAATTTTAAAAAATTGAGGTTTATGGAGTCTATTTTTGGTTATGGAAATGTCATTTGACTTTAAAGACTCATTATTATTAACTTTAAACATGTACAATGGTACATGATTTCAATAACCCATTGATATGCACTTAACTGACATAATATTTCAATTAAATAATCATTCAATAGTTTGTCATATGAATCATTGAGTAGTGAAATTATTCAGATCATAGCCTACAATAATTGTGAAGGTTTTCCACAAAAATTCATATTTTCACAAGGATTCATTTCAAAAGTTAAAAGGACTATTTAGTGATGAAATTGACCCTATGTAGTTTTAGTGATTGTCCTCGGTGGTTGACGTGAAATGGTCTGTAAATTTTCCATTTTCTATATTTATTTATGGGTGGGGATTCGAAAACATATTGTTTCATTTTTCATATTTATGGATGAGGTTTGGAAAACCAATTGTAGGTACACTATGTTGCATGTGAAAACAATTGTGCATCATGTTAGATGTGATATACATTACTATAGGCCCAAATTGGAGGTAAAATTGGTGCTAATCCAATTTCCATTCTTCTTTTGTTGCCTACATTTCCAACGTTTTTGTGAAGGCTCCCTTGCCATCCCATCATTTTGAAGGAATGCACATCCTTCTATTGTGTCATCTAATCATCTTAAGGCCTTGTTTTCCAAAGGGCATAGTAATAAGTTTTTCGAAGGGCATTTAAAAACTAATTACCGAATGTTTTCAGTTTAGGGTTTAAGGTTTAGAAAGGTAAAACTGAAAACATTTGGTAATAAGTTTTAAAATCACACTTAATGGGATGTGATTAACTCGGAACTATATGTAGATTTCAAAGCCCCTTTACATTTGAAATCCTTGCTAAAATAACAATATTCATAAATGGATAAACATGTGGACACCATCCTTGCCTCCGAGATAAACCAAACAAACTCTACTATCAATTTACATGCCTTGTTTTATGTATATGTGTTTTCATTTGTCGTGAGCCAAAAATGTTCACCTTGGGCTTTACATGTCAACAATTGAATGTATGTTCACACAACCCATGTAAATATGACCTCTATTTGTGTTTTCAAAAATGTAATCTAAATTTAAACCAAATTGCAAAACCTATTTTGTCAAAGCATTGCACTCGTAGCTATCATCATCTTTCTTGTATTATAGTGGTCAATTGTATCTTCAACCACTTCAAGGTGGTGACAAAGTCTTAGCTAATTGACATGATGAGTTGTATGTATTCCAAAAAGAAAATTGCATAGTTTGCAAATGAAAAAAAATTATGGGACTTTTGGGACACTCTTTTAAACTATTTCTTTCTCCACCAATCGAAGCTTTTTTACAACACTGAAACATAACATTTCATAACATCTATAACATTTAGAGTTGTTTCATAACATTTAGAAACATGATGTAAAAAGTTCTTGAAAATTGAAACAAATATGTTCTGAATGTTTCCATGTGTTTGTAAGTGTCCCACACACTAATAATGCCATTTGGAGGAAATTTTGTCCAAGTTAAGAACTTGATGTACCATTGAAAAGAGCTTTTCAGGGGCTGTAAGAAAATAGGGTTGCATTCTTTGGAGTTATATAACCATTTGAAAGTCTGGGACACCATTTGTCCCAAGAATTCAGAATGTGTGCTGAGAGTCCCCAAGAATTTGCCACTTCAATGTAAGTTGACCTGAAAACTACCATATTTTCTTCAATGCATGGTAAGCAGATGCGACTTTAAAAATCAGAAAAGCTAGCTACAAAGCAATCCTGTAAGACTATTGCTAGTGTATATATTAGAAAAAACAAGCTGTCATTATTGTGAACCGTGATCTAACAACAAAAAAGGTAACAAACAGACAGATGGAAAAGATTGGGAAATTCCACATCCTCGGTGAACCTTCAGTTACCTTGTTATGGCAGCATGCTTGGTCTCAAGTAGCAATACAACCCCACCACCTTATCCTCGTATCAGCAGCTGCCCTTTTTCACAAATATCCAGCAAACACACTCAAGTTCAAACAAACAACATCTAACTTGTGTCATAGAAAAGAATGATTCAATTTAACAAGGGACATTTTGAGCACTTTACTCAAGACCCACTCTGTATTTTTTCCAGTCAATGCAGTTTGCATGGAAATCCTGTACGTACAATGATACACCGCTCCAACCTAAACTAGCTGCCATTTGAGAAATATCAATCCTATCTTGCTTGCTGTGGAATGATCTGCTTGTTGTCCTTGGGTATGCTGCCAACTGAATGTCCATTACCCATGTGACCCTTCTCATAGAAAGCTGATCCTATATCTCGAACATTTGAGCCTGTAGCACTTGAGGCCACTGATGATGGCTCAGAGATTCTATGCTCTTGGGTTGAATCTGCTAGAGTAAGAATGTCTTCAGTATGTTTCAGCCAGTTTGAGTTCAACCTCCGTGCAAAGTCTTCCACTTCCTTGTCCACTATCTCTTTCAATGCTGGGTCAAAGTCATCATCATCATCAAACTCTGCATCTTCAAACACCTTGTTGTCGTGGTCCCTTGAGGGAACCCTAGAACTTGAATTTTCCAGGCCACCATTGCCAATCCTTGATGCCATCCTTCCCATGGTTGATAATTGGACAGCCTTCTCCTTTCCCAAGGTCACATTTACAGTTGCTGCTGTCATAGAAGCATTGGCTTGTGGTCTAGACATGGTGTTCTCCTCAGTTGTCTCCTTCTTCCGCCGATTCTTATTCCTCTTACCCTTGCCCAGTCTGTTGTTCTTATTGTTGCCATCAATAAATGAGACCAAATCTTCAACAGATCGTTCATCCCTGACCTGCGTTTGTCCGGATTCCATCAAGCCACTCTTGAGCAGCTTCTTCTCCTGCAGCTCTTTGCGCTTCCTTGCATATAGTCGGTTCAACAACCTAATGCGTGGGTCATCAGTAGTGATTTTTACAGGTTCCAGTTTCTCCTCCTCTGTCAAATCATCTGGCAAGTGAAAAATCTCTCGTATTTGCTCTGGTGTTTTGCCTTCTATCATTCTGGCCAGTGCTCTGCTTGTCAAATCGCCCAATGGCTTCATATCCATACTATCAGCAGCTGATGTCAATTCACACAACCTTCTTGTGTCAAGCCGCACAAATCTCTCATCAAATACCTTGCGCTCTTTGTCTGAGCGGCCAGGCACTCCATGGAACCGGCAGTAGTCCAATATCAGCTTCAGGGCTCCTGGACTCACCTGCAAAGTTGCACATAACCAGAGACACAGGGTGACTAATGCCACTGCATGTGAGGTACATACAAGCTACATCTTTTGCTGTTCCAGTGTTCCTCAGCAGGTCCCATCTCCAATCACTTCCTGCATGTCCTTTTTTTCAAAGACTGACTGACACGTGCTGTCATTGACCTGCTCATGCGGGCACTGAAAACTAAGGAAACCCTTATTTCTCTGCATCAGATCCGGCTTGACCTGAACGTCACACTCTATTGCACATACAGAGAGAACCCTGCCACATCCGAAACCTAGCCAGTCCTCACCTGGAGTACAGACCAGGTTGGAAACCCTAACTAGTCTCCACGTGGATGGCAGAAAGATAATGCCATGCCGAGGAAGATGAGGAGGAGGCAAAAAAAGAAGATGCCAGAGAAGCAAAAATGGAGAGGATAGGGTTTACAGCTGGGAAACACACCTGCTTCGGAAGCACCACAGGGAAGTCCCGAGAGCTGCCACGGCCATGGAGCTTCACCTCACGTTGCACCAGAGGGGAGAGCAGCGCCACCTCTCTCTCCACCTCATTAATGTCCCCATCAACCGTTTCTAGGTGTATCAACGATTGCAACGCCTGCCCCCGCTGCAGCAAAGAGTGGCAAGGCTCCTTGGACGACACTATCAAGCTACTACTGTCATTGCTGCTGTTGCTCTCGCCGAGGTGGTTCCTCTCGTCCACCTCCTCCTCCTCCACAAACACACTCCTGTCGTAATTCTCAACACTAGGGCAGTGATCAACGCATGCCGGATCTCCCCCACCCAACATCTCGAGGCTACTCTCCCCCATATCCGCAAACCCTCACTGTCCCTGTGCTTTGTGTATGTGTCTGTGCGTGTGTGTGTCTCTCTCTGTTTCTGTCTGTCTGTTTATCTCTGTCTCTCTCTGTGCACCCATACACCTGTCCAACAACCCGGGCTGCTTCTCCTCATACACCAGAAAGCTTGCTGTTTCCCTCTACAGCTTCGGAACTACCCCCTCCAGCACCTCACCACCATAGCTCAAAAGCAAAACAAACCCTTGAAGCCCCCCAAGAGAGTGAACTTCCTTCCTCTACAAAAAAGACATACAACAATAACAATAA
>Ga0209611_10008108_pt1 | contig 16577 bp, 9 predicted proteins | sample S1TSphgellanicum_3_FD_187693 | JGI IMG/M metagenome (GOLD analysis project Ga0209611, IMG submission 187693) | Host-associated microbial communities from peat moss isolated from Minnesota, USA - S1T2_Fc - Sphagnum magellanicum MG (SPAdes) (version 2) | ecosystem: Host-associated > Plants > Peat...
AAAAAAAAAAAAAACAAAACACTAAAGGTCATAACTCCTGAATCATTAGGCTTTAGAGAGGAGAAGCTATGAGTAGGGAGAAAGAACCAGGTAAGTACTACCTAGTAGGCAATTAGTAGGTACCTAAGCAGCACCTACAGCTAGCTAGTGGAGGGCAGGCACGCAGGCCGGCAGGCAGGCAGGCCTCGTGCCTGGCGCACGGCCGTACGTAGTACGTGGCAGTGAAAGCATGGAGGAACGTGGAGGCTCATTCATCCATGCTCATCCAGCGGATGATGATGACGACGACGATGATAGGGTGGGGGGGGGGGGGGGGGGGGGGGGGGGGCGTGTGTGGCTATTGGGGGCAACTGTTGTCGTCGCCGTTGCTGTCGCGGAAAGCGCGAAAAGGGCAGCAAGCGCCGGAGATCACCACAGCAAGAAGCGCGCGGACGGAATGGGACGGAGACGGAAGCTCTTGTTGCAGCTTCTATAGGCTGCGGATCATCATCATCTTCTCTCTTTCTTTCGCTCCTAAATTATATATCTCTGAAAGCCAGTAAAGCTTTCGAACAATCTACAACAAAAGGTGATGTCAATCTAGTCCCGAGAACTCAAGAAATTTTTTTTGGGGAGTTCTGATCATGATTCCTGGGTCTTCAGTTCTGAGAACGATTTGCTGGCCGGTTGCTTGGTTTTGATCGGAAGTCTTGTGTGCTCTCGTAGAGCTTCCAGTCAGTCTCGTCGTAGAGAGCTGGGTTTAACAGTAGAGGAACTATTGTGAATTATGAATTTTGTGCAGTGATGAATGTTTCTTGATGATTTGTGTAGAGAAAGAAGTTCAGTCAGATTGCAATGATTGAATAGTTTGCAGCTACCAGCAGATCCAAATTAGTGGAGCAATGAAATAGAAAATTCACAAACTTTGTGATGGATTGTTGGAGAAAGAAAGCAAAGTTGTTGTAAAGTTTGGAAGGAATTTGGTTGTTTTCTGATCTAAGTTGTTGCAAGCTGTGCTGTGCATTTGTAATTGATATTGTTGTGAGATCAGTAAGCATACTATAAGAAGAGGAGCTAGAGAGTTCATGCATGCTTGACAAGCTCCTGAGAAAGCTGCCCAGGTGGTTCTGGAAACTTGGATTCTTCGTCGTCGCAGTCACAGTGCAATATGCCTGAGATTTGCAAAAGTTCTTGACACTACCCATCAGCTTGCTTTCCAGAAGAATTAGATGCTGCTGGTTTTGGAGATACTCATAGGTACAAGGTTGTTTGTTGCGCAGATCCATGACAGTGGAGTTCTTGTCTTGAGCGTCTGTCCGTCCGTCCTTCTGCGGAGAGACAAGAGCGCAAACACCTGCAGCAGCAGTGCATGAGATCCAAAAAGCTTGAAAACCTTCATTGCTCGCTCCAAGAAAGCAGCCGGGGGATCGTTGACAGCAAGGAGCAACTGCTGGAGTGTGCGCCATTGAAGGTGTGAAATTATGGTAGATTGGATCGTGCGAGATCTGCAGTAACGACCAGTTGAGAGATTCGGGGAAAAGCAGAGGCTGCTGCTTCTTCTTCTTCTTCTTCTTCTTCTTCTTCTTGTTGGGCGGTCATGCTACTCATGAGTGGTTCCAGCAGCAGCAGCTATCATGGTCATCAGCAGCAGCAGCAGCTGTTGCAGCTGCAGGAGAAGAAGGCCAGTGAGCTGTTTGCGCAGCGTGCTCTGCAGGCGGAGAGGCGGTTGAAACCACCAGATCAACTTGTTGCTTGTCCTCGTTGCCAATCCCTCAACACCAAGTTCTGCTACTACAACAACTACAGCCTCACACAGCCTCGACATTTCTGCAAAAACTGCCGGCGTTACTGGACTGCCGGCGGCACTTTGCGCAATGTTCCTGTGGGTGGAGGTTGTCGCAAAAACAAGCGAACCAAGCATAGTTCTACTACGCGACACATGAGTACAGATGCTGCTGCTGCTGCAGCACAACAACAACACTCATCCGCTGGGAATCTTATCCTAGCAGCAGCAGCTTCCCATGGGAGCAGCACCTTAGATCATCAAAGCAAAAACGACAGCCCTGGAGCAGCAGCAATTGCAGGGCTTCAACAGCAGCAGCACAGTCCCTTTGCATCGACTTCTTCTACCTTATTTAACAACAATGGTCATCAAGCCATCGCCTTCGAGCCATCTCCCGGCACATGTACAGCTACTGCAGCAGATCATATGCATCATGAAAGTAGTGAGCATATGGAGCTTCCTTTTGGATCATCCCACACCAGTACTACTCTTTGTCCTCCTCCTCATCATCATCAGCGCCCATCCCATCCGCAGTTTGAAAGTCCCGGCATTATGAACCTTGGGTTGTTTGATTCGGTCCTGCCAGACACAGGATTGAGCATGCACTCCTCCTCCTCTTCATCCTCCTCCCATATTCCTCAGCATCAGCAGCATCATATCAGCAGCAGTACTACAGGAGATGGGCTCAGTGTATTTCTTGATAGCTCTACTTACAATAGGGTTGGTGCATTGGCTGCGCTCAGTGAAGGCCTCAACAGCAACAGCAGCTACAATCACCACAGCAGTGCTCCATTGAGTAGTGGAGGAGGAGACACTGGCTGTGAGACATTGCAAGGCACTGCCAGAACAACAGACGGTGGTGGTGGTGCTTGGAGATCAAATCTTCCACTGCCAAAGCAGGAACCTCTATGGGTTGAGGCTGAAGATAGCTTCTTGCATGGATCCTTGGACTTGAACCGGTTGCATGCCAAAGGCAAATTCTTGACTCCTGCTTTGTTTTCACATCTTCCCACTCATGGGTTGGGTGAGGATGCGGCAGCAGCAGCACCTGGAGCTGCTGCTTGGCAGCAGCAGAACCAGCAATCTGCTGCATCTCAAAAGGATAATATTGTACCACATTATGATTTCGCTCCTGACACAAATAATTTCTGGAGCAATAATAGCAATTCTTCCCCTTGGTCTCAGTTGGATTTGCATGCATTGCATGGATTGGGAGGTGGCGGCAGCAGTGGAAGACTTCTGTGAAAGAGAGTGAGAAGTTTGGGGGTTTTTTTTTTGGGTGTGTGTATATATTTTTGCTTTGTTTACTATGTGCCAGTCAATAGCAATCAGCCACAATGAGCTGCACAGGACGGGTTTTTCAGACTCGAATTTGAATGGAGCGGGATGGGTTTTTTGGGATTGAATTTGTAATGGAGCCTTTGCACTCACCTGCATTACAACATCATCTGTTTTCTGTGCCCACTTGGGGAACGAGGAGGAGCCTGGCAGAGGAGGAGGAGGAGGAGATTGAGGAGGCAGACATTTTTATGTGAGTGGCTTGTTTGTTGCCACCTATCACATGCACCACCTCAGTGATCCACCAAAGTCTTATGTTTGCCCAATTCATGTTTATCCCACAATTGATTTTGTGATTTCAGTAATTTGGAGTAGTTTAGCAGTGAAGCTCTTCGGCAGGCGAGCTCTCTCTTTCCTCTTTGGATTTTTTTAGTCGCCCATCTTTTGCCCTAAGATCATATAGAACTGCCAAATAGGTGCACCTGACACCTGAAATTCAATCTACTATTAGTCTGCATTTCCTTTTCACCTTTTGTACAGATGTTTTCTCCTTTCAACCGGGAGGATGTAGATTTATTGTTTTCTAAATAGTACAAGCAAGAAGTTGAATATTATATTATCACTCAAATTGGGTTGGTTTCAGGTTTCAGAATGTTGGTTCAGTTAGTGAATATTAGTTTACAACCAAATCTGGTTGAGAAAACCAGAGATAGAGAGACCAACATTGAGTTTGCAAATGATTTTGTCAGAGTACCCACCTCTCCAAAATTCTATTTTCTTCAATGTACATATAAAAATTGGATGTGCTTTGGAAAACATTTAAACCTAGTGTTGTTGGAATGATAATATTGCTTTTTTGAGCAGTGGGTCTAAGACCCAACTTCTCTCCTATTGTGACTTCACCTTCAATTTACTCAAGTGAGTAGCTAGCTGTTGCTGGTTCAAAATGCCATTTTGTATTTTTGCATTTTTTGATTTGCAAATAAAAGCCAGCTGAAAGCACAACTGTTCAGCACTTTCAATGTGGATTATATGCACCCTTCTTTACATGCAAGCTTCAGCCTCTTTGTTACATGTTTCACTGATGTTGTCAACTCTGTGGAATGAATATTTCAAGCAGCTCCAGCAGTAGCAATGTAATGGCTAGTAAATAGGAATTTGGATGAAGTTTAGGCTTTAAATAGTGTAAAACTGTTTAGCAACTTGTACAAGACAGGACACTCCTAAAGAATGAGTAAACAAATATGATTAGATTTGATTGGCCAGTCACAACAATTAGACCATGTGTGAGATTGAATGGATTCCTCACCCTACACAAGCAACTATTTCCTGTTTATGCGTGGGGACAGGGAAATGACAGGCACACTAATTTGGATGTGGTGGACATTAGTAGAGACCCACATATTGGGTGTGGGTGGACATGCTCTTAGAACGAAACATCCGAATCAAAGTCACAACAGTAAGTTGATGGCAAAGGCAAGATGTAAAACCCATGTCATCTCAACTGCAAATTTAAACCCCAAACCCAAAAAATGCTATTGACCTGAAAGTTTTAGATTTCAGCAATGCTGAAAATTCAGTATTGGAATTTTTGCAATAGCTCAACACAATTGAGTGTTCCAAAGAAAACACACCCACGCACACAGAGACAGGGTGTAGTTCTATAGATTTGATAGTTTGAGAATTGAGAAGAGATATACTATATCAATGGCATCAAATTTGGGGATTTGGTGTGTGGGAAAACAATGAAGAAACAACATTAGTGTAAGGTGCAAAATTGAGACTCACCTAAAGGGCAATGATGAAATAAAGGGCCAATGAAATGACCAAAAGTGTCCATGGAGTGGGGAAACCAAATTAAGGGAGAATTAATGTTCAAGTTAATTCTCTGCAATAGTTTTGTTAAAGTGTTAATCTCCTTTGTGATCTCATGTTGGGAGTTGGCAATAGGTAGTAGAGTAGGGTAGGTATACATTTGCTTCTAGAGGGTTTATGCATGTTGAAAAGTTGTTCTGGAGTTGCTGTATTGGTGAAGAAGTTTACTGGGGGCCAGACAAATATGTTGTGTCATGAAGAGTACGTTACACATCATAAAGGCAGAAAGACAAGTAAAAATAAGCTCTCTCTCTCTCTCTCCCTCTGGGGTGTATGACATTCCCTATTTCCCCATTGCCAAGGAGAGCTTTGCAACAAGGCTTGAGTCATGATGAGAATCAGACAACGTGTTCCAGATGGCCCATACTTTGTTCCTCAAAAACTGGTGTTATATCTATCTCCAAATGATCCTGTATGGTACACAAAATTCATATGTGCAACAGCAAAAACCATGCAATTGGTGAGGGTACAAATGGTCAGAATGAGCCAACTTCGCCCATGCCCCCCTATTTGGGCCTTCAACATTAAGGCTCCAACCTGAAATCTCACAACCGAGTTGGTTAGCTTACTATTTCCTATGCCCCACCCATAAACATGAAATTCGGAGTGTAAAGGGCGGGAGACTTCTACTGAACCATATGGACCAATCAATCAATTTGGCAATTAATAGTAAGTGTTAGAGTGTGTAGACCCTTTTGCCAACCATAGCATCATGTGCACAAATGCTGGCTCAAATACATTTACCTATTGCAATGTGTGGGTAGAGCTGCTTTTATAACTTACTTGCCTCAGTATTATGATATATACCTAGTGCTTGATTTTTATTGATTAGTTGTGACTGCATCCAAAGTAGTTCTTTTTCTCTTTTGGCTCATCACCCAAAAAACCAGATAAAATCCAAACATCAAAACTTTTTTACACTCTCAAAATAAAAACTTTAGAAACTTTCAACTTTCCCACCCTACAATTGGTATAAGTCTATCAGTTTTGGTTCCCCTATGTAGGTTAAAGAGTAGGATTTTGGGGAAGGAAATATGGAATGAAATGTGGTGATATTGGGAACAACATAAAGAACATTTGGCAAAGGCAATGGGTAAAGAACACATGGTGGAAATTTGAGGGAACAAAACACTAATAACGTGTGGCAAAGCATATGGAAAAAGATTAAGGAACACATGCACAACAAATGAGGAACCAATTAGAAAGTTCATGAGGAACATTGTTGGGAACATGTGAGGGGGGAAAAAAAAAAACCTACATTCACAAAATTGTCAAGTCCTCAATAAAAAAAGGGGAAAAAATTCTGGGTTTTCCCTGGGAGAACATAAGCTCAACAAAACATTAAAAAAAACTAGTTAGTTTAGGACCCTACAAAGTAAACACAAAAAGAAATCAAATATTGTCTTTCCCTTTCCAGCTCTCTCTTTCCTCCTTTGGCTCAGGCTTCAAAGCACAAACCACCAATTCAGCTACCTATATGTTTACAGACTGTGAAAGAACATCAACTTATCCATTCAGGTCATTGGTTGCATGGGGAGATGCAAACACATGGTAATATCTACTATCACTATCTTATAAAGTGGCCTTTTGCAGATATTCAAACAAAGATGATGTGATGTTGCTTTTGTTGTGGTGGTGGTGTTCAGACAGTAGTTTTGCATGTGGACTAAGGAGGCTACTCCTTGTCTGTGGAACTTTTTCTTGAAGGAAGGGGACTATTTCCAGGTTTTAACCATCAACAAGACTGTTTAAAGAAGCATCTAGGAAACAGGATGAAGAGGGGATGAGAAAGAGCACAACCCATTTTAACAAATTATCATATCAAGGTGCGGGGGCTTAGAGGAGAAAATCCCATTTTCATAGCAAATTTTCATGTCAATAGATACTCACTCTCTTAGGAAAGGGTATTGGCCCAGGTTGAAAATGATGATCAAGAGTTTTAGAAATAAAGAATTCATGCAACCAATGAGAAGGCTTAACATGCACTCAGGAGAGGGACCAACATTTTTATTCTGGGTTTGGAGGCCGTGGAGGTGGGAAGAAAGTGGGAGGGATTTTTGGCTGTGAGGTGTTGCTCTTCTGTCTTTGGGGCTTCGCATGAGCCCCAGTTGGCTCTCTATGAAAATACTTTCTAATTTGAAGTTAACCTGCATTCAGAGGCACTGTTATTCTTCTCTTCATGTGGTTTTCTTTCTGATTTTATCCCATATGCTTTGGCTAACATTGAATTGTCATATATTTAAATTAAAATTGTCAATCACATGGAATGCACTATGTTTCTATTTTGGAGAGTGGGGGTCAGAGAGGGGCTTTTGATGATGGGCCAATAAAAGTGTCTCCTTCAAAGCATGACTTTGGGTACACGTGCCCTCGCTATTTAATAAAATCAACAACACCTTGGAAAGCCCATTAAGTAAGCACATTTTCAAATAAGGAAGGGTTTAGAGGAGTCAAACCCAAATAGCAATTTCTCATATCAAGAAGGGTTAGAACAAAAAAAATGAAGGAAAACACATTTGGCATAATTCCCTGGGAGAGCTTAAGAACTAGCCCTTTTTGTGGGTTTTGGTTTTTGAAGGGTTAGTTCTTAGCAAAAAAAACAACAGTAAAGGAAAGCCAATAATTAATAAATAAACAAACAAATAAGCCAATCCAAACCTTCCTTCATGTCTGCCTCATCCAGGTAATAACTCTCCAATTAGAGTAAAAGCAAAAAGCCAGTGAGAGGAGCCAGACTCAAGTACACACACAACAGGAATGCAACAGAAAGCTCAGAGAGAGTCTGTCATCACACTTTCATTGGGCCTGTTAATGTTACTGCTCTTGCTGTGGCTGGGTGGGTCCTCTGCTGTTCTGGCAAAAAGCCACATTGTTTGTTTGTCTTTGCAAACACAGGCAGATCAGGGGATGCGGGTCCTGGTTTGTTTTTTCTTTTGCTGGCAACATGAAAGATTGCTATTTTGTCTTACAACACATGCACCCAATACTTACACATGTGGTGGTGTTCCATTTACCTGGAGATGGGTATCAATGTACAACAATGGCCATCCCCTCTCTTGGACCAAGTCTAGATGCCTGGAGGAGAATGGACCTTCAATTTCAAATTCTGATCTTCTTCTCTCTCCAGATGTCCAGATGCAGTTTTTTAATTGCAATACAAGAGGGAGGGAGCTTGATGAAGAGCAAGAGCTTCCTAAGGAAATAAGGCAAAAGCATCTTCACCAGTACTAGTATTTTAATGATTTGTACATAGTTATTCAAATGAAGTGCAAACTGTTAAAAAGTGTGAAACTGAGTTTGGACTTGTACATTAATGAAGGATCCACAGCTCTCCAAAAGGACTCACTAAGAAAACAAGTATCTTTGATTGGCCCATGTGGTGGCCTGTAATTAGTCCCTCACTACACATTGTCTCATATTTCATGGTTAATGGTGAAAAGGGAGAAAAATTAACTTGCACACTATTTTGAATCTCACAGATATCATTGCTTTTTTTCTGGGCAACTTTTTTGTTCTTTCAACAAAAAATTGGAATTTTTTCTAAAAGTGTAAATTTGACTAATTTTGGCAAACTTTTTCCAGATATATTTTATACCACAAATTTGGAGGGGGAAAAAAAAACCCCCTTGTCTCGATAGACATTACTGGGGGCTCACATGTCATGTGTGAGTGAAGATGCCCTAGAAGTTTAATGGTAAGTACAATTTTTAACCTTGAATGGATTTATATAGAAAGATGTCTAGATGATCTAACATTCAATCCCATTTCTTCTTCTTACCAGGCCCCCCCACCCAATATTATATGTGCACATAGTTGTTATTGCAAGCAGGCAGTACAAAAGTACTGCATGCTTCTTCTTCTTCTTCTTTCTCTAACTGCCCTTTTCCATGTCCAAGATGTGTATTTTTGGTGGTGCTCAGACACATCTTGATGCTGCCAGCACACACTTTGAGGCCCTATATGCAGGTTTGGGGCTTGTAGTGGACAATACTCTAGCCCAATCCTGCATGACAGGGCCCAAAGTGTGTCTGAGCATCATCCATCTTTTTTCAGGAAAAGATGGATCAGGCCAAGGGCAGATAACAGATAAGGAAAAGAAGAAGCAGGCAATTCAAAAGTACTGCTGCAATAACAACTATATGCTCACAAAATGTTATTGGCGAAGCTAGGGCACAACAGACTGCAACAGAAGATTCAAAGAGGTGCTAAAACACAACTTGAGAATTACTGACAGCAGAGTTTAAAGCGCAGAGCCTGCTCATAAACCAATTTGCTGTGCGAGCCCTACTTCACCACTTTTACAGGAGAGGAAGAACTTGGGCCACAGTCTTTGATCTACTCTCTGCTCGTCTGTCACACAGAGACCCACCCCCGAAAAAGGATGGGATGCTCCACTATCTAGGTTGTTGGTTCTGCATCTTTCCTCCACGAGGAAGGAGAAAGAGAGCCTCAAGATTCGTCACATTAGCTTTAGCTGACGTCTTTTCTCTCTGTCCTACGTCTGATTCTCCAGTGCATATTTTTTGTGGTAGTTGAACGACTATTTTATCCAGGCAAATGAGGTCTGTCTCTCTCATGCCAAGAATTTTGTTTGAATTCAAACACCATAAAAACAACAAAGAGGATTTCTGATCTATGCATATCTTTTGTGCTGTTGCTATGAGCAGCAGCAGCAGCTCCTATGAGTGATGAACATATGTTTCTTTCCCTATTGCTTGTGCAATGCAGATAACTTAAGCAGAAGTAAGTACTTTTACTAAAAGCAAATATGGGCCCAATTCACTGAACATTTCACTCATTTTGTACTGAAATTCAGTACAAGCTTTGAGCCTTTGTACATAAAGTTACAAATGTACTTTTATTCGAACTCCCCACCACCACCCCCCTCCCTCTTCCCCCAAGGTCTGTGGGTGATTGTCATAGAGAAAGTTGAAGAAGTACTTCGTACTTGCGACTAGAATCTTGAGTCTCACCCAGCCAAGAGCATCCCACATGATGTAACAGCATGTTTTGCATGTATCCCAGTAAAATCTTGTCGGTTTGGTTTTAAAAATGATTTTGAGATAACATATTTGCACAGGATGTGATGCCTGACAAAAGCCACTCCACTGTGTCATTCTTGTTAAGTTGCAGTAAAGTATGTATGTCAGCAGCTCTTTCCTAATTGCCTCTCAAACCTGAAAAACACTGGCTGGTGATGTCACTTTGTTTGCTCTTGTTTGTTGAGCATTCCAAGAGCCAAACAAAAATGGGGGTGAAAATGCCCACTCTTTGTGGGCTGGGATTCCCAATCTAACCCAAATTTGGAGATTACAAACCTGAGTCTAAAAAAGATAATTATTTCTTTCCAGACCTATAATGCCATTACCAGCAGTGATTTATTTTTTTTTGTGGCGAATTTTACCATTTTTAGAAAAATATTTTCAGAAAGGAATATTTTGCTAGACATTCCTCAACAAACCAAAAAAATTTCAGAAATTGCCACAATTGCCTACAATATGATAGGGTGCCTCAGATTTTATACTTTCATCTTTTTAATATCACAATTTTTTTGATAAATATACTTGTGGACTGTCACCACTTGAGCAACATCACAAAATTGAAAAGAAAAAAAATATTGATGCCCATCAATGTGTTTTGAAAATTTTCAGCTTTGCAATTTCACAGAAGTGGCAATTGTATTTTGCCGGTAAAACACATATTTTACACTGAAACCCACGTTTTTCTCTTTTTTTAGGCACCAAATAGAGAAGATTTACCACCAAAAAAATCATTGGTGCCCATGTATGAAGTGCATTTTCCTATTTGTGTTTCTAAAACCCTAAACCTGAAATACAAAATGAGAATCATGTATGTAATTTTCCCACCTTAACTATGTTACTTCAACAAACATGAACTCTTTGATGACGGCCTCACAGACATTGGTTTCAGTAGGGTTAGCTTCCTCCAAGTGAATTCAAAACTTGGGATATGAGAAAGTCTGGGAGTGCCTAGACTAATTTCAGGAACCAGTATGTTTGAGCCAATTACCAGACATAGCCAGCGTCCTTTATATCGATGAGGTTGGGAGCTGAAAATCTTGATGGTTCATAGTTCATCCCAAATACAAACCTTGAAGAAGGATGTAGATTCTCCCACACATTACATGAAAATGTGATTCCTACATAACTTGGACTCAAGACATGTGCTATCATGTCTGCATGGCCAGAGTGAACCAGCACTCACCAGTGCACCATCCACTGGATGCCCATTATTATTCAGTTGTGGATGAACCTCAACTGAATTAATGTTTGGTTTCACCTTGGTAACCAATTCTGTAGATGATAGGTTTCACATATAGGGAGATAGATAAGAAAATTGGTAATTATTAGATAACAAGTAGATGGTTTATAGTTTATACCTAGATAAAGGTTGTTTTAACTACATCTATCTATGAAGCAAGGTAGTTTGTTTTGTCTTGCTTTGTTATGTTGAGATCTCCCAAACCATGGTGTTTCATGTCATGCTCATGGTATCTTTGGAAAAGTCTGGATGAGTAGAGGTGTTGTGACTTGAAACAATCTCAAAAAGTTTTTGTGGATGACCATGGATGGGAATTTGAAACCCTAATTTTGGATGGGTGGTAGATGATGACAAAATACGAAGTGATTATTCATCATCAAAAAATGTGAATGTCAAAAGTTTGGTGTCTTGTGTTCTTTTCTATTTTTGGGTGTTGTTTGTTTGTTTGTTTGTTTGCAAGTTAATGCGTTTGCTGTTTGTTCTTCAATGGAGTAGTGGAAGTGCATCGGTTTTGATGATGGAGCAGGTCCCTTGCTGCATAGGGGATGGTCTTTATGGGGATGTGAATCACATCTCTAGGTGCTAGTTGGTTTTCTGGTTTTGGGGAAAGTAGAAGGATGGGGTCGAAGGGAATATATAAATAGAAGGAGGAAGAGGATGGCCATAGCCATAGTCAGGAAGAGAGCTAAGTTCTTTTATTTAAATTGGTGAAGATTGCATTGTTCTAGTTTGGTTGTGTTTTGAGTGGTTTGCTAAACAGTTGAGAATGAATGCCCTGTCTAATTTTTGTACCTTCCTTAGAATATATTTTTTCCACCATGCCATGAACTTAAGGAGGGGTGCAAAAAGTTTAGTGTTAGGAGTCCATGACATGTCCAAGGGAAGTGATGATAGAGTTTAGAGATCTCATGAGCGAGCATAGTGGCAGTCTTCATCTTGTGGCAAGGTCTTGTGAGTTTTGCAAGTAACTGTTAGATTGTTTACTTTGGATGAAAGTACCAGTGAAATCATTGGAGCTCCGGGGAAGATGGGAAATTGAGGGCACTTGTGTGTTATGGAGAACAAATGTTGTGATGTCTAGTCTCATATTTTCTCTGTACAACTTCCGAAGGGAGAGATCTGATGGAAATGGGTATTAGTCAGTCACTATGTTGTTGTGTTACAAATGAGTTGTCACACTCATGCCTAGTTGGCTTTTGGGAGGAGATAAGAGTGATCTAATCCCTTGGAGTCCTTTGTCTTTGTGTTGTATTTTGAAGTAGCAGAATTGAGAGTTTGACAACTTGGAGATGTATACTTGTTGTTCTAATTAATTGATTTGTTGTGTAACCATTTAGTAGTTAGACCTTGAGTGTCTGAAACAAGTCACCCCTCCCTTTTTCGTGACAGTGCATCAACTTGGTTTGTGAGACTCTTTGGAGCTATGGTGTGGAAGCTATTGATTATTGAAACATATTCTCAATGAAAACTAAAAAAACCTGAAACTGAAAACTATATTGGAGTTTGGGGTATTCTTGGGCATCGATAGAACATTCATCAGTTGATGTCAATGTCATGAAAGTCTGTGGAGTAAGTAGGATGGTGTGTTGACTGCTAGTTAGATAGGCAGGTAGTAGGGCGGTGGGTACATATGTAGTTTTGGGAGGGAGAGAGGGCTGGATGTTAGTTGGTAGGTAGGGCAAAAATGCAACCCAGTTTGTAGATCAGGTCAGAGTTGGGAAAAAAACAACCAGCAAAAGAAATAAAATACAAAGGCCAAAGGTCAGTGTCAAAAGGTTAAACTGTGGTTCAGTACCAAGATGAGAAATCCCACACCATCCAGTGGACAGAACGACCAACTGGTGCACTGGTGGGTGCTGCTTCATGCTGGCCGGTTGTTAGTAGTTGTAATGAAAACAGAAACTGAGCTAAACACCACAGCTAACTAGGGAACTGGAACCCAATAACCATTTCAAATGTCCACCCATCATCCATCCTGCATAGTCCATCCCTCACGGTGTGCTGCTGGTTTACTTTGGCCCTTTGTTATTAGGCACATGGGTTGAGAGGCTTTGCTCACAAAAGAAAAATTCCAACACAGCTTCCGAAATTCATGTTTGCTGTAGCAAAAGAGGAGTGTGAAAAGGTTATCTTGGAGTGTGAAAAGGTTGGATTCCTTTTTGTGAACTTTGAGGCAAAAAGCTAAAAGTCAAAAAATTGCTCAATTGCACGAGTGTTGTTGACTGACCTCGTGTCCCACATTTCATAATTATGAATATTCTACGAATTGTCTTCATTAAGACAGCATACATAATGATACTGAGAATAAGCCCTTTTGCCACACTTGAATAAACCAATCCCCTTTCTCCCTTTTCTCGTTGTACAATTGTAGCAATAATGACTACCAAGATGGGCAACTAGGTATACTGTTTTGTTCACTTCTCCTGTGGGCTTTCATATTTTTGGTTTGTGGCCAAGCTAGGACCCCCAACTGGTGCACTAAAGTCCAATCAGAAATGTAAATCTAGCTCCTTGGTCACTAGGAAACTGAGGTGGGTTTCAATGTAACAACCTCCCTCCCAAGAATTACCATGTTTTTGTCTTCCAGATATTGCTGCTTACCATAAGCAGGAAACTGCCCTTTGACTGCCGGCATCCAGCAGAGGCATGCCTAATATGTACTTATTTAGGCAATACATGCATTTCTACAACTCTTTCTCTACCAAGATCACCAACGTAAGTTTTTTCTTACAAGAAATTAATGTTTTCCTACCCCTAATCTATGATCCCAAAACCAAACCACCCAAAGCATTTGCATAACACAATACACAACGAAAGACCTATTCACTTTTGAGAATCACAAGCTCATCATTGTTCCGTTTGTAGAAGGGCCAAATAGTGGATTATCAACCTCATGGAATCCAAAAACTTGATTGTTGTCACAATGCAAACACTTTCTCTACTGGCATTTGACCCAACCAACAAGCATACATTGTCATGATGAACCTACCAACTGATGATGAAACAACATGAACATTAACACGTGACCCAACAATACATGACCTTCTTTTGAGTTGGGCTTGAATTGTAGACTAAGATTTGAAGTCTTGAGCCTCTAACACTAATAATTGATGTAACTAAAAACAGTCCTACCACAAACATGATTTTTGAACCCTGAACCTAAATTAGGATCTTAAGCAGCAAGCATGAAAATAAGAATAAGAAGACTCAAGTTCAAATAGGGTATAAGGAACCACTCTAGCATAATCATTGGTTAATTTCATTGTGGTAAGTGGTAATTTAAGTTGTTAAAAAATTTAGATGAACTTTTGAAAAAATATTCCTAATATATTGCGAAATTTTTTGGATTAATTTGAAATGAATCTAATAAGTATGGAGTACCCAAAATCACTTTTAAATCAATGTAATTAGTAATTTTTTTGGCTTAAATTTTTTTTAAAAAACTGAATAAGTGATTTGAAAATGAGATTTTCATGAAAATTTTGTTATGTACACCCTTACATAATAATATAATGCATCATTTTTTTGAGTCATAGGAATAAAATAATATTAAAAAAAATTGAAAATCATGACTTCAAAAATATTTTTCTTTTGAAAACTCAATCCCTAGTTTGAATGGCTCCTTATACTATATTTGCACCTTACCCTCCTCAAAATCAACCATCAACTTGTGGAAAATTGAAGTAGAAGTGTGAAAAGAACCACAACCTCAAAATCAGCCAGCAACTTTCAGATTTACATGCCCTAGGTACAGGCATGCACCGCATGCTATATATTGACGTTTGGAAAATAGGTCAGGGTATATCATATACCCTATCTGTGTATGGCGGGTATAATCTGGGTAGAAGATATGGCTGCACAATATTGGTATTTACTACTAGAATGTTGAATTTGTTTGTGCAAGGCCAGTGCAAATTCAGCCACATTTTTGTGAAGGCAAATATGATAGTGCAGCTAGAGTCAAAGGAGGGTGGGTTGTTCTTGTTTAGGTGAATGAAGTTCAGATCCACCTAGAGTCAATGGCTGTGCAGAAGGCGGTTTCACATTTAGACCTGGTGGGGGTGAGGGTGTGAAGGAGAGGGGCTGGGTTTATCTATCTATCTATGAAGGAAAGTAGTGTGTTTTGTTTTGTTTGATTTTGTAGTTATGAGTTCCACCGAACCGGGATGCTTCAGATCATGTTCTTGGTGTCTTTGGAAAGCTCCAGAGGAGGAGGGGTGCATGGGCTTGGTTCCATGGCGTTAGGGTTTAGGGACTTGCTGTGCAGAAGTTCTTCAATATTGAATGATTTTTTCACTGATTATTAAATTAAATCGTACCTGAAAATTTCAGAAGAATTGGAATGTGCCTTTGGTGTTCTTGGAAAGATCTTGATGAGCAGGATTTAATTGAATTTATTTGGTAAGAGTTGGATTCAGAATGTGGGGGAGATATTGCTTTTTAAGTGATTTCTGCAGCTGAAATTTTAAATAAATCCCCAAAAACCAGGTTTTGGAAGGAAAAATCAATTGAGGATGAGTTCACACTTAGGCCGACGGACAGGCCACACTAGTTGGTGTGAAATGAACAACTACTGAAAACAATTCAAAGCCTGTAGTTGTGGTCCCCCTGCTCACCAGTGAAGAAAGTACAACACGAGCACCTTTAGGAACAGAAAGGAACAAACTACATGGCCTCACCCCCAGTACAATATTTTTGAACAACCCTCAAGCCCTGCATCCTCCTCAATGAAAGTCTTGTTGTGCCAGAGTGAACCACATCCACCAGTGCGTCATCCACTGGATGCCTGTTCTGACTCAGTTGTGGATGAACCTCAACAGAGTTAATATCTAGTTTCACCATGGTAAACCATTCTGTAAGAGGAGGTAGATAGGAAGGAAATAAGTAACTATTACGCAAGCAGATGGTTTGTTCATAGGTGAGGGCTGTCTTTACTACCTAGCTTTTAGTAGGTAGGCAATTTTTAAAATAAGTAACTCAGTTAACCATGGTGACCATCATGGTTAGCTAAGGAAGTGAAACCCAACAGAAAACTGTTTGCAAACCACTTACCATCCATCTTTCATGGTGCACTGGTGGGTGCTGGTTCACTCTGGCCATGTTGTTGCTCCTTCCTCCGAAGAAAACATATTCAAGGAAAATACACAGAACACCAAAGCAGACTATCCAAAGACTGAAGACTGAATTCATTGAACCCTACCTTACCCTAAGGTCAGTTTCGTCATTAAATAATCCTCAAAATAGTAAAATGAAATTTTGTGAAAATATCAAGTTGACATGTTGAAAATCATCATTATTATCATAGGCTCCACTCATATCACACTATTATAGTAAATGATGAAATATATATATATATATATATATATAATTTAAAAAATTT
>Ga0209611_10008109_pt1 | contig 16573 bp, 13 predicted proteins | sample S1TSphgellanicum_3_FD_187693 | JGI IMG/M metagenome (GOLD analysis project Ga0209611, IMG submission 187693) | Host-associated microbial communities from peat moss isolated from Minnesota, USA - S1T2_Fc - Sphagnum magellanicum MG (SPAdes) (version 2) | ecosystem: Host-associated > Plants > Peat...
AAAATTCATTGAGTAGAGAGAGAGAGAGTCAATGACTTTGGCCAATTTTTAAATCCATTTAAAATGAATTCTATGGCCCAAGCCAACACGGAAGTGTGTTCTTTGGAAGTGAGTCTTGGGTTGGGACTCTTGGCCTGGGTGAACGAGTGAGCACCCATGTTGGTGCTACCTTGAGCTTTTTAAGTGATGCCTCTTAGTGACCATATTAAGCCCCCCAAAAAAAAAATGTTAGATTTGAACTCCCTCCGAGAGACCCTGATTCAGTCTAAGTATGATGGTATATTTATAATATTTAGAAATAATTTAAATGAATTTTGGGATTTTGACCATGGTACCAACTTGGGTAGGGTTCACCCAGGGCCTGGACTCTGGATTAAGAGACCCGGCCTTTCTCCTGGACCAACAATCTCAGACCCTACAAAAGGCTGGGTGTAGGTACCTTAGTAGGTGGGAAGCTAAAAATAGAGGAGGAAAAAAAAAAAAAAAAAAAAAAAAAAAAAAAGAAAAAAAAAAAAAAAAAAACAGAAAAAAAAAGAATCCACAGAAGAAGGAGCAAAGCATAAAATAAAATACAACTCAATAGGAAACTCAGGCAGTTGATCCCCAATTTAGATGCAGAGTTTGGTTTCAGCCGCCCCCTCTTTTTTTTTTCGCTTTGGGGAAATGTTCTGTCCTGGGTTCTGAGAGTCATTGCCAGTTTTTGTCAATTTTCCTCAAACTGAGGGTTCTCTGGGTTCCCAGACTTAAGTGAGTCGCAGTTTTGGCCAAACTGGGGGTTAGGAGAGTGGGTTTCAACCAAACTGGGGGGTAAGAGAGTCAATCAACCAAACTGGGGGCTAAGAGAGTAGTCATCCTTGGTTTAGGCCAAACTGGGGTTCCAAAAGTCCTGATGGGGTTCAACAAGTCGTGGTCAGTTTTGGCCCCAGGTTTGACCAACTTTACAGATAAGTTGCGTACAGAGACAAAAGAAAGGAAAATGGGTATGGAAAAGGGCATTTTGTTTTGGTTGGGGTGGGGGAGGGGATATGAGTAACTTATTAATTTGTGGGTCAAGTGAGACACGGAACCAACAAAGGGCCAACAAAACCACAACACTAGTCTTTACTACACTCTAAAGTTTGGTTGCTAGTGTAGAGTTTGGGTTTTTGCTTACTGCCAAAAAAGGAAACAAAGAATGAAAGAAAGAAAGAAAGAAAGTGATGATAGTACTAGTGCAATAGCAGCAGCAGGAGGGATTGATTTGGATTGGATTGGGTTGGATTGGAATTGGGTTTTGTGTTTTGTGTTTTGTTGCAATACTTATAAGATCATCTCTTGCTGATTGGAGTTGGGTTTTGTTGCAATCAGCCTCCCTGGCTGCTGCTGCTGCTGCTGCTGTTGTTGCCTGGCTCATGATACTGCGTTCTGTTGTTGCTGTTGCTACTTCCGCCGCTTCCAGCTTTGCAGTTGAAGCTTTTGTCCCGCCTCATAATACTGCTCAATTGTGTTGTGTGCTGCTAGCTGCTAGCTGCTGCAGTTGTGGTGCCAATCACTCGCATCTCCAAATTGTGCTTCTTGGGAAGAAGCAGAAGAAGAAGAAGATTGTAGCTGCTGCTGCTGCTGCTTTTGCTTTGGCGTGCTTCTGATTTTGGGCAAAGACAAAAGCTGCAGCAATTCTACTCCTCTTGGGTTAGTGTTGTTCGGATCACAGTTCCCAGATTTTGTTTTTCTTTTGCCTTTGTTCTTGTGTTTTAGCTCCATTTTTTTTAGGGGGGGCTTGTTGCAGCTGTTGAAGCTGTGGGTAGAATCTGGCTTCTTCTTCTTCTATCTTCCTCCAAGTACTTGGGTGAAGAGGGAATACTCGGATATGACTTGGGTTTTATGCTGCAGTAATTGTGTTTGCCGTTTTTTTTTTGGTGAAGAGCGATTTGGGGACCAAAGATTGCACTTGTTTGGCCGCTCGCTCGCTCGCTCGCTCGCTCCAAATTTCGCTGCAAGTCTTGCTCTCTCTTGTACATCATTGTCTTCTAACTAAGATGCTCGTTTTCCGATACCTATGCAGCCAGCAGATTTGTTGAAAGGATTTTGTTGGCTGCTTGCTTGCTTTTTGCTCAAGGGCAAGGCAAAGGGAGCTTGAGAGGAGGAGGAGGAGGAGGAGGAGGCAGGCAGTTCTGAGCGGGAATGATCACGCAAAGCTAACAACTGGTTGGGAGAGAATTCACAGCTTTCTTAGATGCTGGTACGCGTGGGACTCGCACTCACATGCTCAGTGGTAGCATTCACAGTCTCCGTCGTCAAAAGCAACAACGGTAATGCTCCTGGTGCCGCCATAGCTGCTCACTCAGAATGCATGCCAGTGTTCCCTCCTTTGCTTGTTCTTCTCAAATGGGTCATGAGCAAAGCTTAGCTACTGTCTTCAATGAGATTCCTCTTCTTCTTCTCCTTCTTCTGAGCTGTGCTTTTGCTTTGGATTCCCCTTGAAATTTCACAGACAAGCATCGGCAGAGACAGAAGCTACAAAATGGTGCAGAAGAAGAATTGGACTCTGCGGCTGCTCTTGAAGAGGCGCTGCAGAAAACCCCGGTAAGAAAAAAAAAAACCTCACTCCCTCACTCCCCCACTTACCACCCATCTCTTGTTTCTTCTGTTTTCGCATCTTCTTCTTCTTCTTCCCCATGATTCCTATTGAACTCATGCAAGGAGGTGCTTTGCTTTGCTTTGTTGTGCAGGCGGAAGAAGTGAAGAGAGTAAACACAAGCTCTCCAGCACGAAGCCTTCGCAGTGTGAGTGAGTATGGTGGTGGTGGCAGTGCAGATCTCTTGCTACCTGAGTTCGATGATCTCCTGCTTTCTGGAGACCTCACCGGCCTCAGTCCTCGGTCTGAGAGGAATCATCACCACAGCAAGCTCGACGTGGATGTGAAGCCAGAGTCTTTGGGTGATGGCACTGAGGAAGCAGTTCTGGAGGATGCAACTGCAGTTCGAAGACGAATCCGGGATTCAAAGAGCAGCAGCTGGTCAGGTGGTGGTGGTGGGGGGAAGCTCAGAAGATCTCCCAGTCCTGCTAGGAGACTGTCTGGAGAGACAGTGGGTGGTGGTGGTGGTGGTGGTGATGAGGCAGATTATCTCTTGGGTGAGTATGTTGGGAGTCTCTCCAATGATGCTGCTGAGCTTCAAGTGCTGAGGAGTACTGTGAAGGAGCTCCGGGAGAAGGAGCTGCAGATGGAAGGGGAGTTGCTGGATTTGTATGCTCTGCAAGTGCAAGAGGCTGACATTGTCGTCTTGGAGAGAGAATTGGATGAGATGCATGTGCAGAATGTGAAGCTCAGAAAAGCTCTTGATGCACAGACCAACAAGATTGTGGAGCTGGAGGAGAAACTACAGGAGAGGAGTAGTCAGAACACGAAGCTCAGATCTCAAGTCAGTGCACTGGAATCTCAGAAGACAAAGCTTGCCAATGAACTTGCTGTTGCAACAAGCAATTTCAAGAAGGATTTGGATGAAGCTCGAGCGAGGAATCGGGAGCTGCACAAGCAGATTCACAGTGATTCTGGGCAAGCCAAAGCTGAACTCTTGATGTTGAAACAGAAACTAGCTATTGCAGAGGCCAGAGAAGCAGAAGAAAATAAGCGAGACATTGAGACTGAGAACAAGCTGCAAGCTCTGCGCGAGCTTGAAGTTGAGGTGGTTGAGTTACGACGCACAAACAAAGAACTTCAGCATCAGAAGCGGGAGCTCACTGTCAGAATGACAGCAGCAGAGAGTGAAGTAGAGTATTTTGCAAACAGAACTGATGTAAGTCATGAGTGTTGTTTCCAAATCTCCTCAAGTTTCTCTCTGCTGCAACATCATGGAGTTTTGTGCACCCCATGATGATGATAAGCTATGTGTATTTTTTGTCTTGCTGAGAATTGTCAGAGGTCAACAACATGCATTTGATAGAGAGTTTGCAACATGGATGGAGTTCATACACTAAATTATGTTGCTGGATTGATGCAAATTGTGCAACTATTGATCTTGGAAAGCTTGGGTAGTGACAATGAGGGGGGTTTTGCAGAATGATATAGTGGCAGAAGCAGAGGCAAGTATTGCAGCAGTACGACATGCAAATGAGGACTTGGCGAAGCAAGTGGAGGGATTGCAGATGGATCGATTCAGTGAAGTCGAGGAGCTTGTTTACTTGCGGTGGGTCAACGCGTGTCTTCGTTATGAGCTGCGCAACTTTCAAGCACCTCCAGGGAAAACGACTGCATTGGATCTTAGCAACAATTTGAGTCCGAGGTCACAGGAGAAGGCGAAGCAGTTGATGCTTGAGTATGCAGGGCCTGATCTCTTGACAATGCGTGCCAAGGAGCAAGTTGAGAGTGGCTATGAAAGTGCTTCATCCGAAACATCAACTCCCTCTGAGGCTGCTGGTGGTGAGTACAGTGACATCTCATCTGACATGGGCTCGGCACGCATGAGCAAGAAACCAAGTCTGATTCGACGATTGAAGAAATGGACGGGACAGAAGGACGATGGATCAGAGATTAGTGCAAGTTCATCACTAGAACGAGAGCAAAGTATGACGAGCAGCCGAAATGAGTCTACTACAACACCTCGCAGAAAAAGCAGTATCGGATCAAAGGGACCTTTGGAGGCTTTGATCCTCAGGAATACAAGCGACGTTGTTGAGATTACATCTTATGGAGCCAAGACACCTGACACTGAGTATGGTACGGCTACACCAAGATCACTCTCTGATATATCATCAATTGATGGAGGCTCTGCCAGATCTGATGCATCACCCAGACCACCCCTTACTCCCCTCAAAACCAAACAGAGATTAGACCGAGATGCACTTGGTGGAGTTGCTGCATCCTTCAAGCTTATGTCAAAGTCAGCTCCTCCAGAATTTGCCGATAAGTATCCTGCTTTCAAAGACCGTCACAAGGCTGCACTTGAGCGAGAGAAATTGCTGAAAGAGAAGGCAGCTGCGGAGAGGGAGAAGATATTGAAATCCCGTGATATGGTACAGTTAAGAGCTCAGGAGATGCTTCTTGACAAATTGCCAGTTGTGAAACCACGTGCGGAACCGGCCAGACCCTTGACTGCTGCAGAAGTGGAGAAGAGAGCTCTTCGGAAACCAAATCCACCTCCCAAGCCTTCTGGTGCAGGGGTTGTTGGTCCAGCAGTAGCTGGATCACAAACTTGGGGAGGGCCTGGAGGAGGTCCTCCACCACCACCACCTCCTCCACCACAATCTGGTGTACCTGGGGCACCACCACCTCCACCACCACCACCACCACCCCCTGGAGGCTTTGGAAAATCCCAAGGGAAGAACAAAGATGACATGCAGAGAGCTCCAGAGGTGGTCGAGTTTTACCAGTCTCTAATGAAACGAGACGCGAGGAGCAATGCTGGTGCTGCAGGTGTGGGTGGAGTCAACCCAGATGCACGCAACAACATGATTGGTGAAATTGAAAACCGTTCAACACATCTGTTGGCGGTAAAATAACACCCACTGTCAAAACCATTACATCGTTGTGTGTGGTGGCCGCAGTTTGGCAACATACTAAAAAGAAAGGAAGTCCCTGCAAGTTTCATGCAAGCTCATGTTTGTTACAGAACAGTACTTGCTGCAAGGTTGATTGTCCTGTGATGTAACAATTTTGTTATCTATCTGGGTGTGGTGCAGATCAAAGCAGATGTAGAGACACAAGGAGAATTTGTGCAATCACTGGCTGCAGAAGTACGTGCAGCTGTGTACGACAACATTGAAGATGTTGTGGCATTTGTTACTTGGCTCGATGATGAACTTTCTTTCCTGGTACAGTTCCTCAATCCTTTACTATGACTGTGCTCATTTGCATTTACGACCACTGCTACTTCCAGTCTTCCAGTGATTGCTTGTGTGCTGTAAAACTGTTTTCTTTGACTGCTCTGAGAGGAGAATGGTTATGGGTTCTTCATTTGCCTGCTTTGCTAGTGTCTACTAGACTTGATGCAATGCCTGAAATGTGAAGCTCAAGGAACACTTCCATGGTTATAATGCAGGTGGATGAGAGAGCTGTGTTGAAGCACTTTGATTGGCCTGAAGGTAAGGCGGATGCCTTACGTGAAGCTGCATTCGAGTACCAAGATTTAATGAAGCTGCATGTGCAAGTGTCTTTGTTTGAAGACAAAGCAGAGATGCCTCGTGAAAAGGCTCTCAAGCGGATGTTGACCATGCTGGAGAAGTAAGTATTGGACATCTTAGTCTCAATGTATGGGACATCTTTTCATAGGTATCTGTTCAGGAGCGATGAGGTTGACAATGAAGTGGAAAAAAAAATCATGCAGACTCTGGAAGAGCTTTTTTGGATCATGAAGGACATGGGTTTAAGGTTTGGCCTTTCATAACCAGATAAAGGAAATTGGGTGAAGAACTGTGTGTGGTTTTGCTGTGTCTCATGAGTGGGTGGGTTCTGAGATTGCTTGGTTTGCTGGCTGCTTCATTTGTGTGTATTCGCAGAGTGGAGCACAATGTTTACGGGCTGCTGCGGACAAGGGATATGGCAATTGCTCGCTACAAGGAATTCAGCATCCCAACTCAATGGATGCTGGACTCTGGTGTAGTTGGTCAGGTACTTACCCTAAACCCTGAACCCAGATATCTTAGCACTGTGTGACAGACATTCTCTTGGAATGAATTGGAGCTTGTGGTACCTATCTTTTCTCTGCTAGGATTGGGTTATGGCTCTCACAGATGCTTTGATTTCTGTTTCCCGAAGTCTCATATACTGTCAGTAGGATAGCATCAGTAGAGAAAAAGGAGCTGTTGAGTTTGACTAACACATGAAGCACATGCAATGCAGATCAAGCTAGCATCAGTGAAGTTAGCACGGCTCTACATGAAGAGAGTGGCAGCAGAGTTGGACCACCTTGCTGCTGGCACTGGGGAACCCTTGCGTGAGTTCCTTTTGCTACAAGGGGTGCGCTTTGCATTCCGTGTCCATCAGGTACTGCAATCCATTTCCTCCCTGAGAATCCATCAGAAATTTATCTGTATAAGAACATTTCTGTTTTCAAAGTATAAGAATTCCACAAATGAAGGGGGTGTTTCTATACAACTCTTTGCTCCAAGTTTTTTGGTGAAGTTGTATGTTCAGCTTAATAATATTTTCCATCTTCATGGAAACATAACCAAACTGGTTTCACTGAAATGTTTTGCAGTTTGCTGGTGGATTTGACCCTGAGAGCATGAGTGCATTTGAAGCTTTACGTGCATGTGCCCATGTGCATACTGGCAACAATCAGGAGGCCATGGCAGCTGCCAATGATTGATCACTGAAGAATCGTAACTTGCCCAAACATGCTGTGTTCCTCCCATCTTGCCACAGATCATATATTTCCCAAGTATTTTCGCCCATGATTTTCTTGCAAGAAAGTTTTGTTTTTAAATGGGAGATTTAGACTCACTCGGTCTGTTTCCTTGCACTTCCAGATTCAGGATTCAGGGATAATTTGGTACTAACTATTAGATCATGTATTGCTATTTCTCAGCTGTATTTGTATTTGACTTTGCTAAACTGATTTTTCTGTGAGGGGATTACACAACACTGTACCATATATAGTATTAATCTTTTTGTACACCACCAGCATAAAAGAAAGTTTGCTGGTTGTTGCAGCTCAGATTCTTGAGCAGATTTGGTCTGTATTTGTATTAGGTGAATTGAATAAAGAATTTGGAACCTGTGATGCTTTCATGAACTTTGTGGCATGAATAAGCCAAGTGATCGTTGTGAAGAGCCATTTTGATTTGGGGGAGGATGCTATGTGTATGGGGTTTCCCTATTGGAAAGCGTGAGGTGAACAATATTGTGAGGCAGGCATGTTGAGTGCAGGTTAAGTTACCAAAAATCATAGAAGGGTCTAAAGAGGGTTTTCCCTAGACCCTAAACCAAATTTTCAGTGGGAAAGAGACTGAAAGATGAAAATTTAAAAGAGGTGAATTCCATGACTTGGAAGGCACTGTGACAGTCTGTTGGGGATCTATACAAGTGAAAGGCGCCTTCACAAGATTTCATTGTTTATTCATCCTAGAAATACACTACATTTTCTTTTAAGGTTCTTTACAAAACCATCTGTGAAGTAGGAGTACATTCTATGTATGAATCTCTTCATACCCATCAACAGAGATGTGGTGATTTATCTACGGAAGTATGTACAACACTTGACCTTTGATTTCTTCAAAGAAACAGGCAATTGCAGTGCATGATGATTGAGCCCCTCTAGTAGTGACGAGCAAAAAAAATGGTGTTCTGTAGGAACAGAGAAGGAACTATGAGGTTTTGGTGCAAGTGAGCAAAGCTGAAAAATAGTGTGAGGGATGCAGCAATGAAGTGGTGTAACTACAATTTGGGTTGGGAGAAGGTACTTTGTCATGACCTTCAGGAGCCATACACACAGTGCATTGGCCTGAGTGACCCAGCCCCCATGACTGCACCAGTTCCGTTTCGGATGAACTAGTGCTCATCCAATTACTAAATCTGGTGCAGTCACAGAGGTTGAGTCACACTTTCTTTTTTGGGCCCGCCCTTCAAGAGATTTTTTTTTTCACCTGCAGACCTACCCTGCTCACCCAACTACCCTGTTCAAAAAAAATATTCCCACCTACCTCGCTCCTCTACCTATGTTACGGATTTTTTTTTTTCAAAACTCTCTTTCTTTTTGTTGCATTGTAATTGTTGCTGCCGCAAATTGAAAGAATGGTGCCATCATTTGTTGCCACCATTGGTGTTCAAAGAAGAACTAGGAGTTGCTACAACTTCAAGGTGTGAGCAACGTGAGGTGCAACATCTTCAAGAAGACACGAAAACAAGGTACATCTTCTACATTTTTTTCTACATTTAAGGTTTCTTTACATTTTCAGTTTGGGTTTAGGTTTATGAGACCTTTGCTTTGCCAAACTTCATCAACACTTGGACTGTGTTTTGATGGTGGCTTCGACATGTTTGCTAGAGCAATTGTTGTTGGAGCAATTGTTGCTTGAGCTTGTTGGAGCGATTGTTGTAGTAGCACAAGACCGATCATATTTGCTGGAGTGCAAGTACATTTTCTTCTAGGTTTTTTTTACTAGCATTTTTTTTTGTTGTGCTTGTAGAAGATGACAACAAGTTATTTCGTCATCTTTTAATTTCTTTTGTGTCATGATCAAAAGACGATGATAGGCCTAATTGCTCGTCATCATTCTTCTAGTTTATTGCTTAAGGTGTTGCAACAGAAGATTAGAAGACGACGATGAACCTCGTCTTCATCGTCTTCTTGTTTGTTTTTTTCATTTGTTACAACATAAGATGATGACAAGCTGAGCTTGTTGTCATTTTTTTTTTCCATTCACTACTAGAACATGACGACGAACCAAGGGCTCGTTGTCTTATTGTGTTTTCTCCATTAAGTGCAAATGACGACGTCTTTTCCTTTTTTCATTAGCTGCAGAAGGTGATGATGAACCATCGGCCAATCGTCGTTTTCTTGTGTTTTCTCCATTTGCTATAGACGATGATGATGAGCCGAGGGCTCATTGCCCTCAGTTTGTTTTTTTCAATACTTGCAAAAAACTACAAGGAGCCCCTGATTCATCATCGTCTCTTGATATTTTGTTCATCAATTCCAAAAGATGATGATGAATTGGTGCTTGTTGTTTTTTTTTGTTTTTTGTTTTTGTGCATTTAGAGAAAATGACAATGAGCATTGGTTTGTTGTTGTCTTTTTTTTTGTTCATGCACTCAAAAGATGACAACAAGTTAAGCTTGTCTTTGTCTCATGTTGTCTTCATTTTGTGTAGATTCCAAAGAATACGATGGTGAGCCAACTAGGTTCATCATCGTCTTCTGGGTCTTATTGATGAGTTGTAGACGACAACAAATCGATCATGCTTGTCATCATCTTTTTGTTTTATTGTAGTGTTGCACAAGATGATGACAAGTTGGTTAAATCCGTTGTCATCTTTTCTTCTTTTGATGGGCTATAGATGACAAAGTTTGTCATCGTTTGTGTTTCTTTTTGTTGTGTCATAGAAGACAATGACAAGCTTGGCTCTTTTTCTTTGGTTGTATTAAGGCAAAAGATGATGATAGGTTAGCTGGGCTCATCATTGTCTTTTTTCAATTGTTGAATAATTAGGTAACACGTGTTAATCTAATAATTATTATAATTTTAAATAATCAATATAGTTAATATAAGAAATTATTGAAATATTATAATATATATTAATTTAAAATTAATTATAATGAGAAAATGAAGTGTAATAATATTATAATATAATATTATTTAATTTTAATAAAAAAGAGAATGTATTTTAGTTATTTAAAAAAAATTGATGATTTTTTTTCCTTTGAAGGTATTTTAGTTTTTCTAAAACAAAATTTGTAGTTTTGTTTTAAGATGGTTCCTTAGAGGAAACGTGCATGAAAGGCACAAAAGGTGTTAAATATTTACAAGAATAAGCAATTGTTGTATATGTAGCCCCACTTTCTCAAGGTATAATGTCATGAAAGGTGCATTCTCAATTTGTATATGGCCACATCAGAACCCATCCTTATTCTCCATGCGAAAATAAAGATGGGTTTTCTTTGGTCAATTTTTTTGTAGCAATACCTGAACATTTTTAATCAAGTTTGTTTCACATAATAGAATACTACTTTGGTTTTTGATTTATAATACTTTCATCCTTTCTTATTTAAGGTTATGATTTAGTGCAATACCTTCATATTGTTGACATTGTGGTGGTTGGCCTAAATGTAATTCCGCACTATGTATGTTGATTTAGTGCGATACCTTCATTTTTTTGCCATTGTGGTGGCCGGCTTAAGTGTAATTTTGCACTATGTATGTTGTTTTAGTGCAGTACCTTCATCTTGTTACATGTGTGGTGGCTAGCTTGTATGCCATACCCTCATCAGTTGTACCAAATCTTGCACCTCAAGAGGTTTCTCCTCCAATTCAAAATGAGCATGGAAATGCAATGGAGGATAATGAATGGGCTCATAGAAGCTCAAGATGGTGTTGTAAGGTGGATCCATGCAGTAGTTTTTATGTGGCCAAATGGCTATTTCGTCAACACTTAGAACAAACACATTCCTTTTGAATCCAAGCTAGGAGATTAAGGCATCCATCTACTCATCTTGGGGGGCCTAGGCAACAAGATCATGGTTCTATGAATGTTCATATTTTGAGCAACCCGGATGCAAGGCAAAAGTGGAATGAGAAGAAGGCCTTTGATGGAATGAAAAACAAAATGAAATTAGATTGGGATGAACTTTAAGCCTAAGTGCAACAAATGGAATAGGTTAGGTGACCCTTGTTGGTATGTTTAGTTTTTGAAATGTTGTTGGGCACCATTGGGATTCTGGCATGGGGGGTTGCAGTTCATCGCACAAAATGCATGGGCTCGCCTTGAAAAGGATGAAAACCTTGTTGAGGCAATTTGAGCAAGCAAAGTTGTTTATGTAGAGCCTTTGAAAGTTGCACGGGGTGCTTGAACTTGGACATTAAAGTCCAATAAGTGCAACCGAGCCAAAGAAATGGATACAATATCCAAATATCACAATTTTAAAATTATTTTTGGGTAGTATATTTCCATATATATATATATATATATAACATTGTTTGCATCTTAACATTGGAATTTTATTTGTTTTTTTGTTTTGGGCTTCAGGGCACAACAAAAGAGGCTTTTGTTGCAAATGCAATTCAACTTGTGCTTGAGCATCGTTAACTATTTGCTCATCATCATGCAGCAAAAGTTGTAGAAGTTGCAACAAAGTATCACACCAATATCAACATTGCTTTTAATTCATCCTTAGATGAGGAATATTTATAAATATAACTCTAGTGCATGCATGCACCATTTTTGTATCAAACCATTATAGATTAATTTAACATGATACATTTTTTTTCACCATCCTTTTTATAATGTGGTTACTTGAACATTTTTGTATCAATCCACTTGTTTTAATTTGACTTCTAATTTTAAGATTTGTAGATTTTGGGATCATCTTATACCATGTTGCACACAATACCCCCATCCACCACAAATGGATTGCATTTGTACTATAAACCAAATGAACAATACCCTCATTTAATAGGGTTAACACATTTTATGGTCATGTTAGAACATTTAAGCAATACCTTCATTATCTTTATCATGAAATATCCGCAAAATAACCTAAAGGAAAATTTTTAATTTAATATTTTTAATTACATTGCCCACTTTCATGAAAAGACCCTTTAGTGCATAAACCAGTTTGTTTATGTAGGTATTGTAAAGTTTTGATTTTATTCTATTTATGGTTGGCTTCTCCATAAAGCATCTCAAATTGCAATACCTGCATATCAACCAATTCATGTTCATGTTACATTACCCTAATCTAAATTTTTGCTTAATATATGTTTCAAATAAATAGGGGGGACATTGGTTTAGGGTTTATAGAAATTAAGCCCACCTTTTTGTCATTAATTATTTTAAGATAACCTTTTTTTTCACATTTATATTATTTTCATGGAATATTTTTAAAGTGAATTTATGTATTCACATACACACATATATCTAAGGAAGTTCTTATTTTTCTTTTCATTTTCATGTATTAAAGGAGAGGAAAAGGAAGGTGATTCCATGGCAAATGTATGAATGATAAAAAACCTTCCCACTAGTTGGGGTTCCCCCCCAAATTAGGTCTAAAACATAAGTTTCATTGGTAATTATATTAAAAAAATTCATAGTTTTATTACAATTATGTATCCAATGTTGATAGTTTGTACACAATTTAGGGTTATGCAAAAAAGATTCCAAAATTAGGTTTAACACTTGGTTTTAAAAAAATTGTTAAATTCCATCAATAAAGTTATGTAACCAATTTTTGTGTGTTTATTTAATTTAGGATCAATGTAGGGAATTTTTGTTTTATAGAAAGGTTTCAGCTCAACATTTTAAGGTTCATTATGTAGGTTTGTTTAATTTTTCAAAATTTAACCTATGCATCCATTAGGTTGTAATGTCCACATAATTTATGGTTTATGCAAAAAGAATTTACGAATATTAGGTTTAAGGTTTCAGGTGAGGGTTAAAATTTTCAATTTGCAATACCATGCTTTATCACCCTATGTCAAATCCCAAATGCATGCCCCAACCCCAAATCACAATACTTAGGTAAATCTCCATTATGCAACCCCCCTTGATTTAAGAGTGCAAAAACTTGTTCCTTCATCATCTGAAGTTATGTAAGTATATCTTGTCTACCAAATGCAATACATACATCTAGTGTATAAAAAAGAATAGGACATATCCAAAAGATACCTATTTAAAAAAAAAAAAACCAATTATCAATACCTTCATCTTTAGGTGTAAACATTGACTGTGGGCATGTCCCAATTTTTCCAAACCCTATTTTGCAATACCTACATTGTTTGTAGTTAATGTTAGGGTGATTATTAAGGCAATTTTGTCTTTATTATTATAATATAATACTACCAATCTACCATAGTAAGCTTATCACAATATTTACATAAATCTATATTGTGTACCCTCACCAAAAGCCCCCTTTTAGTTAATAAATATTTAATATGCAAGTATGGCAAAAACTTAGTCCTTCATCATTTAAGGTTATTTAAGGGGATTCTGTCCACCAAATGCAATACCTACATTTAATGGACTGAATGCAATAAAAAATATCCAAATGATATTTATAAATAAAGCAAATCCATTAAAACAAATCATCATTTTGATGAAAAAAAGTAGGACAATACCTACATTAAATGGCCAAATTCCCCACTAGAAGGAGTAGGGTTTTTGCAATACCTTCATCTAACATAATTATGTAATTAATACCCATGATAGATATGAAATTATATGCAACATTTGTATTATTGCCCATTAATTTTTAACTACAATATGCCCAAAACCTTGTAATACTTGCATGTAAGACCGATTAAATGCCACAAGAAACAAGATGGGTAAACATTACTTGCAGATTGACTTGATGATTATTGTACAATTGACTTGCAATACTCACATTATATGAGGTGGTCAATTAGTTGTACATGATGCAAATATGTAATACCCACCTTTATATGACATTTGAATGGGATATTCTTATTTGGGAGTTTTAGAAGATATGTGTTATATAGCCTTAGCAATGTAATTTTAACTTTCAAACCTTATATGTTTATTGATACAAAAATCAATGCATTAACATGTAAATAATGTTTTTTTGACATAATTGTAATATCATACACATTTTAATAATGGAAAATGAAAATGGGAGATAATTACAAACAAGGTTGTGTTGTTTTTTTTTATTCATGAACCTTTGTCACATGGATATTTCCATGTTTTAACATTGTCTCATGCCAATCCTTCATTTGGTGCATTTAATTGCCAAGTCCATCATTAACACAATGAAATATCATGTCAGGATGCATGATTTCATTCGCCTTGGAAAGGCAAATACCTCATACATCTATTGCAATCACATGCAACAATGATGTGGTGTGGTCTATGAGTTGAACCCCACCTTTTTTGACTTTGTTGATGATTTCTTGCATTACGTCACCCATTCGAATAAGCACCTTTTTTATGGGGGTGGATGAACTTGAAGGTTGGTTGTGGTTTTTTTATAATTCCACATTGGGGGAGGTATCATTTGGTGTCATAAGCTCACACATATCAACAACCCATGGTTCTTCATAGTGATTTTCATTGGCCTTTTCATCATCATATTCACTGTCATAAATGTGCAAATAAGTAAGGTTCGTACACATTGTGGCAAAACCTCCACGATCAGATCCATACCATGTCCCACAATATTGAATGATATTTTTTTTAATGGGATCGGTACATGTAAGAAAAATGGCAACTTGATGTTTGCACAAGTTTCCACACAACACCCATTCACATGTGCAACAAACATACTTGGTGAAAGGAAGTGGGACCTTATATGTCATATTCAAATGTTGTTGGGTTTGTACCATCCATGCATGGCTGGTTTTGTTTGAATCATATATCCCATGGGTGACATGTGTGTGAGGGATCAATGTGGCTTTTTCAATATTCATTTTCACAATGTGTTCCAAAACCTTATTTTTGATAAACCCGCATTTCTTCATTTTAATCGTGTGCATGTAATGTTTCACAACCTTGTTGTGGGTCTCCACACTAACCAATCAATCCACCGATCTCAAAACCTTATTATTTCCAAAGAGAACCAATGTTTCAATGCCCCATGGTAAGACTCAATTGATGTTTGTGTGTCCTAGTTTAAATGTGGCACTTGTCGAAGCCCCACCATCCACAAATCTACAATAACATACACAATACCCACATGGGATTGTCAAGTCCATCATTGGTGTTTCTACATTAATTCAAGGAGTGAATATTTTGGGATATGTACAACATGGTGGAACAACAATAATGGATTGAGAGTTAATTCACATACCAACTTGAAAATAATAGGTTTAAAAGTATCGAGTCCATGAATCATCGGCAAATGTCGGGTGAAGCTTTTAATGATCTTTTTTTCCCCACAAGTCATGAAGGCTTCAATGCTTTCACCTGGTTCAATGGGCATGTATATGGTGTGAAGGTTGTCCAATATTGCATGTTGCATCCCATTGTCTTTGATTTTTTCCATTGAATATAAACACCAAACCTTTAAGATGTGCCATGTGCAAAGGTAAATTACACTTGATCCTCACCCCACACAATCCTAACCATGCATAAAATACCAATTTATTATCATTTCAACTAATAACATTATATACAACAAAGATGAAAATTTGATATGGTTGCATATAGATAAAAGTTCAAAAAAAGGTAGAATGAAAATAAAACTCACCCTATGTTCGTAATTCTTATGGAACATCGTCAACAATAAAACATGAAGGTTTCCATTTAGGGTTCTTCCTTAAAAGTTTTGTTTTCAAGGGAGTTGGCCATTCCACCAAATCATTGCATGTTTGATGATTTGTAATGATCCATGCAACTAGCATTCCAGTGTGATGTGCATCAAACACCATCAATGTGAACAAGTGAAATTTCACATCATTTGTGCTAAAGGTGGCATCCATTGAGATGGGGTTTGTATCCCTATTGTGAATGGGACATGAATCCCATTATCTTCACTTACATCTTGAAAATAAAACACATTATCTAGATGATTAAATGCCCATGTGCAAAGGGAAATGGTTGGACTTTTGTGTAAACGCCAACTCTCTCTTTTGTGTTTGTGATCCAAGTAAGCAATGTCTTGTTACTTAATGAAATCATCCTTTGTCATCGCTTTTTTTGCATTGATTCTAGCCCACCATATTGCCATATGCTTGTCATATATTTGTTTGATGGTGTAGCCTAAACCCAATTAAGTCCAAATGTGGTCCTTGAAAGCTTGTGACATTCGTGGGGCAAAAAAAATGGTTGCACAATGGAATCAAAGTCATGTTTGCCATGCATAGGCTCACCATTGGCCCATGTATTTGGTCAATGGTAGAATATTATTTTCGTCACCTCGGGTCATGTGTACAATTGCTTAATTGAAAATTGAATTAAACAACCCTGTTTAATGGATCGATGGTGGTTT
>Ga0209611_10008110_pt1 | contig 16573 bp, 20 predicted proteins | sample S1TSphgellanicum_3_FD_187693 | JGI IMG/M metagenome (GOLD analysis project Ga0209611, IMG submission 187693) | Host-associated microbial communities from peat moss isolated from Minnesota, USA - S1T2_Fc - Sphagnum magellanicum MG (SPAdes) (version 2) | ecosystem: Host-associated > Plants > Peat...
CTTTACCCATTATAGGGGGCCAATGAAGTCAATGGGGAAGTTGTGATAGCTAAATCACTATCATACATACTATTGTTGATGGTCTTTGAATAGGTGTGAAACTAGCACTTTTGTTCATATCGGTGTATGTTTTTTGTTTTTTGTATGTTTTTTTTCTACCTTAGTTTGGTTATTTTTGTGGCTTCTTGAAGAAGTGTTAACCTTGTTGTTTCTTTTTCATCATGAGAATGGAGATTTCTCTATTCTTATGAAAGATATAATATAATGTTAAGTCATTTTGTAGCAAAGTATCCGTAGTGTAAATCAAATAAATTATTTTATGGATCATAAACATTTAGGAACTCTTAACATATTTTAAAACCTAACAAAAAAATGCCCTTGAACATCACTTCATCCCAATCCATCTATAGTAATAAAACTTAACCATAGCCTCCTAGTGTGTTATTTAAATGGCAAGGTGCATAAATGCACCCAAAAAACACGAAAACAATTGGAACTAAAACTCAAATGTCCAAGAAGGCTAACTTGGATGAAAAAGTATTATTTAAGAATGGGTATTAACAATATGGAAATATGTTTAACAATTTTGAAAGCAATGTTTCAATTTGCGAAATTTTTTGTTTATAAGTTAACTACAGAAAATAGGCAAGCAAAAATTAAAAACATGATTTATATAAGAAATTATTTAAATATTAAGTTAACATACAAGAATTGTTTAAGATTTTAGCACATATAACTGTGAAAAATGAAATAAATTGTGTAGTTGACTTGTTCAAAGCGAATGGATGAATACCATGTTGGCAAATTTTGAAAACCTTAACTATTTGCTAATGTTTGTTACCAAATTAACAAGTTCATTCCCTAGGATGAATTGGTCAAATTTCACACAAGAGTCAAAGAAATAAATTACAAAAGCACTATTAGGAAAAGACCCCCACACATTGTAGAACTATGGGGCTACATGATGTGAACAAGTCATGTGAAAGTAGGGTCCAAAGTAGTGTTGGGAAATTCTCTTAAGGACCTTCAATCCTTTGCAAGAATTCTCATACTAGTGATATAGGTATATCATTGGTGGTTATCATTTCACAAAACCCCCAACCTTGCCTCCAATTTGTTGATTTTGGTAAAGATCATATACATGTCCTTCCCTCCAACTTGACAATTTATTTTTTAAAGACTTGCTACTACAACCAATCCAACACCCAAAACAACTAAGGTTCATTGAGGGAAATTTGAGTTACTTGTAGACTTGTAGTTTGAAAACTAAAGGTCTTTTGAAATAGGTTTAGAATTTTTTGAAGTTTTTGAATTTAATGTTTTAATGTGATGGAGAAAGTGGGAATGTGCATCACCACAATTTAACAATTTCCTTGAATGTGACTTCAAAATGAGTCAAAACGCGTAACTAGGAGTCAAAAAGGGTGTTGGATGTTAAACGTAACTAGTCAAAATCAAACACTTTTTTTATTATCATTTAAAACCATAATAATCATGGCAAGTTAGTTATTTTTCCTTCACATGAATGTCAAGGAACTTAGAATAAACTTCATTTGATCCAATTTTAAGTTTTTGTTTTAATTTAGGACATTTGAAAATGTACACCTATTGCATTAGATGGAATCAATTTTGCAAAGGATTATCACAAGGACTCATGTACTAAAATAATTTTCATTGAAAAAATATAGATGATAAGAACATATTAAGTCACACTAAAAAACATTCATGATATTTTAAATGTGGAATTCTAAAAGTTTAAAAATTCAAAGAATGTTTCAAAATTGTTTCAAAATTTCAAAGCTTCAAAAGTTTTTTACCACATATAAATCGGTTATAATGTACATGATGTATTAAAAAAAGTTATAGCTTAGAGTATAATAAAACTAAAGAATGTGAAATTTTAATTTTTGGTGCTAACTTAAAAATTTTAATCATTTTTCAAAATGAAACATTGAATCTATGAAAAATCTACACATTTTAAAATTTTCATTTATATTCAGCAATGACTAACAAAAAATGTGATGCATTGAAGAAATTTTTAATATTTTTAGAACAAGTTACAAAAAAAATTCATTCAAAAATTTACTTGCATGTAAAAGTTATTTTTGGGGAAAATGATGAAATCATTTTCCAAAGTAATCCTTTTGGCTTCTAGCTATAGGCTTTGACCCAAATGCCCTTCTAGCACCACTTTTCTTCCTACAATGGGTGTTCACCTTTCATTGAAGTATGGTGAGTGTGGAAAAGTGCTCAAAGTTTTATGAAGGTGATAATTTTTGAACTTTAGTCAATGTCCATATTCTACATTTTGTGTTTTGTCTTATGCTTGCCTTTCTTCTCTCTTCCTCATGCTAGGAAGCTCAAGTTGTGTTGCAAGTTGTCATATTTTTGCACTTCAATTTTGTTGCCACAATTATGCATGTTTGCTCATGTCCACCCTCTCAAATCACAATTCTTTCATATCTTTATTTGTGACCATCCTACTTTCACCATCCCCTTTCCTTGCTATAGCTACCATGGAGTTTTCATCTCCAAAGAGTAACAATGCTAACATGTAGCTTAAACCTAATTTTACTGGTGCATGTTGTTGGGTGCTTGGTAGTAGCTCTAGCATTGTGAATGTTCTTGAGTTGGAGGCCCATGTGCACTTTCCTTGTGTTTAATCAAGCTCTTCTCTATTTAATAAACTATGGTGTCCACCTCATCTTTTGCATCAATCTCATGTTTGCACTTTTGTTCAAGTAGGTGATAGTGGCATTTTTCCATGGACTATTTTGATGATTAGGATTTCTGTAGTAGCATATTTTCTTGCATCTTTTTTTTTCCCTAGGAATGATTTGTGTACATGGCTAACCTTTGTTCCATTCTTAGCTTCATTGTGGAACATTGAACCTTTTCTCCATGGCTGATTTTGCAATGTGGAATTTGGACTACTTGTTATTCATTCTAATTTCATGGATTCTTTTATACTTGAGTTGTTTTTTCTCCTTTCTAGCTTCATTGAACATTGAAACACATGGTTGAATACAAAGGCCTATATAGGGTAGGTTGTAAATGCACTCCTTAAAAGAAGAGTCATTGAGATGTTAGTTCCTTGAAACTTGGAATATGGTATTTTTTCAAAGGGCATTGTAGTGCTTGCATTGAAGGAAAATTCAAATACATGTCTTTGGTCTCTATTGTCAACTAAAATAACTGGATGTGGTCAGTTTGATAATCAAAAGAATTATGCTGATCAAGGGATGTGCCTAAAAATTGATTCAAATAACTAGTTGGGATTCTTTCAACAAATCAACTTATAGAAATGAAGAAGATATGATGTTGGAACTAGATGGGTGTGCCAACTAGGGCTTTACACAACCTAATGGACTTGGATATGAAAAATATTTTGTAGGGTCGCATACTGAGCATTGCTAGAAATGCTCTATGGTCGTCCAATGCAATATTATTTCATGTCCTCAAAAGATTTAGAAAACTAGAATTGGACAACACCTACTTGAATACAAGATGCCTCAAGTCTCACCCCTTAACAATATGTCTCCATTTACACCTTGGACCCAATGGGTGGAAATATAAGGCTCAAGGAGCTTAGGAATTCAAGGTCCCATGCATAAATGCCTTGTTCCTAGTGGTCTAACCTACACATGTGGGGCATTTTTAAAAAATGAATGTTTTCTTGTGGGTGTTCCATTTTTTGAAATGTGCCACATAGCTTATTATTTTTTCCCATGATACCTAGTAGGTTGTATCCATCGGATACCCACTAAGTATCATAAAAAAACAAAGCCTTAAAATAAATAAATAATTATAGATATCATTTGAGTTATCTAAGTTGTTAAAAAAAATGTAGTTGTTTGTAAAAATGCAAGATCATGCACTATAAAAAGTAAATTAGTGAGTTCTTAGGACTTTGTCACACATTTCTTGGATGAAGCTTTATCTTAGGATGTGGTGCATGTCAATGATCTTCTTCTTTTGGGCATTTTGTCCTCATGTGTCATTCATCGACTTTCTTATCCCATTCAAATAATACCTCCTTCTTCTTCCCTCTTATTTTTTTAGCAAGTTTTGTGGGTATATGAGAACATTATGGGTCTAGGGTCATGGGAGTCTATTTAAGGTCCCTTAATAGGTGTCAAGCCTAGCTACTGGTCTCCTTTGGTGGTATAAACTTTTTATTTATGGAGGATTATGCCCCATTTGCTTTTCTAGGGAGTTGGGTTTTAGTGGTTCTATATTTGTGCTTTAGGTTTCATATTTTCAATAAACCCATTTTGGAGGAGTTTTTTTTTAGGTTGAAGGGGGCCTACACCTCCTTCAGTCATGCCTTTGTGTAGTTTGGGATAGCCTTCCTCTCGTAGTTTAAAAAAATCACCTTTCTTTTGAAAGTTTGGCAATTACTGGCACCCCAAGTCTACATGCATCTTTGATGAACATCCATCACAACACATCTTTTAGGTTTATTTTGGAAGATGATTCAATTTCCTCAACATCTAAAGCCGGCATTCGCTTTTGTTTGGGCAAGGGCGTGGGGTTATAGTTGATTGCTAGGCCATCTATCTCCTTATTTTGCATTGGACATTTTACTTTCACCTTAGCATTATGTTTTCGTCTCAATTCAATTCAACTCTCAACATTTAATTTTCTTACGTGTGAATGTGGACATGGGTTAAACGCATTTAGCACGTTGTTTCGAAGTTCAATGGATAGCCACACATGACACAATTATATACGCGATCTATGCCCTCGTTTGAAAGCGGGCACGTTGTATGGAGAGAACGGTGGTACACCTTTCCGTCAAGAGTTTCATTACATGTTAATCTTTACATGACTTGTGAGGACTAGGTCTTTGTTGCCGATGTGATGGGTATTGACCCAAGATGGGAGTCAATGGCTACAAAGGTCATTAGTCGACTAGCAGATGTAGCTAAAAAACTTAGCGCCATTGTTAAAATTCGCAAATATAAAGGGTTTCTTAAAGGGCATCACTTTACTTTGATGGCCATGAAGGTGCATGGCGCACCTATGTGTGATATGGATCATTTCATTAGGGAGTGTGCTCATCTTTTCAACGATAGACAATCGAAAGGTCATTTATCTTTATTTTTTTGCATTTAGTTTTTTAGGTAGTGTGTTAGTATTGATCTTCAACGTGTTTTAGCCTCTACTATAGAGAGGAAGATTGCATCGATAGGAAGATGTTTGTTCTAGACCTCCTATTACTATTCAATCTCTTTTTTTCCTACAAAAGATAGATTTTTTATGTTAATTATAGTGAATGAATAGTATGGCATGGATCTAATAATTGAAAATATTAGAAAGTTAGACCCGGTTCTTAAATTTGTAAATGATACATAAGAAAATATATAATTTAGTACTAATCACCTCAAGAGTTTGGCATTATTTGAAAATTTCTCAAGTTAAAAAAGATTGAACTATTAAAACTCAGAAATATTCATTTTGGAACAACTTTATTATTTGAGACAGATTCTACACTTTAAAAACCCCAATCCAACAATTGATAATGAAGTGCATAATGGAAAAACTAGTCTTGTCCACAGGAGAAAGAGGATGTGCGATGTTTAGTAGTCAATTTTGTTTCCTTTCAAAAGATAGGGCATCCTAGCCTTGATTGTAAAACTGAACCTGTTTGGTCTCTCTTGTGCCTTGTTCATCCTAGAAAGCCCAGAAGTCGAAGGCTACATGAAGGTGAATATTTGAATTCTCTCCCTCCCTTAGTGATTATGATTGTGATGATGTGATTCCTCCAAGGTCACCATTGAAATGTGGTTTCCTTGCCTTTGTTCTAAAAAGTAATTGGCTTTCAAAGTACAATTGCAAATTGAAGATGATGGAACTTGTACATAGATTGTGGTGAAGACATAATTGATTACCATGTGTGAATGTGATTTGATTTGTGAAATTATTGATCGCGTTGGGCTGAAGTGGGGTTCCTAAGTGTTTGCAAGTTTTCTTTTCAAAGGATAGCCATGTAATCTGCAATGAATGTGTAAACTGCACAAAAAATATAAAGAACCTGCTAGGGCACTGTATCAATTGAGATCATATAAACACTGTGTCACTGAACAATTCTGCAGAAACACAACAGGAGTCACTACTGTAAAAAGCGATAGGAGTTCTGGTTCACAACAACACCAACCATCCAAACCACAGCAATAGAATTGTTTAGTGAGATTAATGCACACTTTCTAGGATCAAATAGATGATGATGAAAATTTTTAAGCTCATCTACTTCCTGCTCTCTGTACAAACAACATCAAAGTGACATTTCTAACAAGTAGGAGCAATCCAACAGTCACAGGAATTGGTAGCAAGGAATAGGGGTGCATCTAGCAAGGTAAGCAGATAACACAAGCATGCCAGCATCTGCAAATCTTCATCTGAGTGCTAACATATCTACAGCACCTCTACATACCAGGATACGTATGAGAACACATCTGACATCTGTACAATATGCAAACCATGCTATGAGAAAAACACTCCCATGGGAGCCAAAAAGCCAACAATTGAATATATTTGAATATATGTGTATGTATCATGATAGAACCCTTGACTTACATTATGCACCAGGTTCCAAAATGAAACTTCTAAACTCTCACCATTAGTCTGATAAAGGAAGTAACCGGGAAACAATTGTCACTTTATGTGATATTGTACGTAATTCAGTCCCTGTACTATACAAATCCATGCAGATAGCTGCAGTAGGAACTCTTATAATGAACATATGAGACAATTTCAAGTGGCTTCAATGTCAAGGAACCTTGAAATGTTCAGACATAATAATGGGAAAACAAAACCACATCTCATAATAATTTCATGGGTGATCTAAGTCAGGTACTACCACTGTAGGTGCTTGCTAGCAGACGTTGCTGTATAGTGCTTGTAATCACCCTTGCTCATCACCAGTGGTCAACTCACCAGAAATTCAAGGAATTTAGGCCTGAAAAAGACCACATTTCCTGATGGTTGGTAACTCAAGAAAAATTACTTTCTCACAAAACATTTCAGTGACAAGAAAGTGAACAGATGACCTGCTACTGTTCTGGGCAGAGAAAATCCTGCAAAAGAAAAGGCCAACATCATGCTCAAGATTCTCACCTCTCTTCTTGCCTTTGAAATCTATACCGAGCTGCTCATCAATGCCCATTGCTTGGCCTTTGCAGCGGTCACTGATGCAGTACAACTGGACAGTTCACCTTACAATGCCCCATGAACTACAGCATCAAGTTCATGAATAAAAATTGAGTAATCGCAACGGAGATTATAAACATGCAGATGCCTTCTAATCCTTCACTAGGCTCATCACGCGCAATCTCAGCTGGAAGAACTTCTTTCCTGATGTACAGATACCCCAAACCAAAAATATCTACTCACACCAATTCTAGAACATTGGAACTCTTCTCACAAATCTTCTGGTGAAACTTTTGCTGCCAAGTTAAGGAGTACTGGAGAAGCTGGTTCCAAATATTACCTCACTGGCCATCCTGTTCTAGTCGAGTCCCTGGACTCCCCTCAGGTGCTTCCACTTCTTCCAGCCTTCCTTGTGGGTCAATGTTGTTCTGCTCTGATGTCTCAGCCAAGTGCCCATCTTCTAGTCCAGCTTGTGCTGTTGTCCTGGATAGCAATTCACTGCGTAGACTTTTGCCTTGCCCTTGCAAATCTTGCAGCTGAAATTCATGCCCTGAGATAACAAGAATAAAATCAATCCCCAAAATTACAGTTTTCCAAAACCACACTACATATACTCTTTGCATGTATCTTGGGGCCCAACTTCATATGCCAGATTGAAGACTTTGAATCCTGATTATCTTGCTCGTACTCCATATAGAGTGCTAGGTCACTTGAATAATCCTAGGCACCCCAGACACTGTTAAAGTAAGACTGGTGGAAACTCATCTGCAAACTCTAGATCTGAGCTTCTATGATACGTCTTTGACAAGCTTCTATGAGAAAAGAAGAGAGGACATTGCTGAATGATGTACTCCATGGTAAGCTAGACTGTCTCACATATTCTGAGTTCGCAGAATTACGGCGATGTTCACTTACTCACACCAATTATATAGAGTAGTAGAACTCTTCACACGGATCATAAGTTTGGCTGCCAAATTGAGGACTTGAAATGATTGGTTCCCGTTATTACCTGAATGGCCATCTTGCTCAGCTAGTCCGGTAGGTGGACTTCCCTCAGCCTCCACTTCTTCCATCTCTCTTTCAGGTTCCACAGCTCCTTGCCCTGGTGTTAATCTGAATAAACGCTTAGAAAAGACAGAAACCTATACTAAGTCACACCAATTAAGGATTCCTTAACCATTAAAGTCTTGGCACAAACCCTAAGGCGCAAGTTAGGCTCCCAGATTGAAGACACCACAGCCTAGTTTTCAATTAACCTGAGTTTTCATCTTGTTTCTGTCCGGTTTGGGGACATCCATCACCATGCGACCACGAAAGAAAATCAAAACAACCTCAACCTCAAGTCTAGTTTCAAGGAGTTGTCGGTAGGACTACAGTAGTGACTCTACAATGCACCCACTTCCGTGAAGTTGCTGCTGCTTACTTACGTTACAAAGCCGAACTTTCTTTGATACTGTAACATAAGAATAGCGTCAGATGTTTTCTTTGGATGAAGAACACAAACCTTAATTCGAACTGGTGGCTGAACTGATGGCGATGTGGTGCTTCAACGGCGCTTGGTGGTTTAGTTTCTAAAATGGAAGGGAATCTTTACTGTTCAATGAAAACTCTTCATTAGCTCTATGGATCAGGTTTCTGCAAGATGATTGAAAGAATGGTTTCAAGGAAGTGAGGAGATGGATCAGTTTCTGCAAGATGATTGAAAGAATGGTTTCAAGGAAGTGAGGAGATGGATCAGGTTTCTGCAAGATGATTGAAAGAATGGTTTCAAGGAAGTGAGGAGATGAGGTGACGGGGAGGATATTTGATGCAGGTTGAAGAAGTGAACTAGGGGGACTTTTTGGTTGAGGAAGAAAGCTAAGTTGTTAGCCTTTTTGGAAGGAGTGAAAAGAGTGTGTTGGATTTGGACTTTGGTTGTTGTAGATAGATAGAAGTAGAACTTGATTAGAACTACTGGATCGCAAGAATCCTGACAACAAAAATTTCCACTGTACTAAGAATGTTAAAAAAAGGTCCAGAGTTGTTGCATGTGTTTTTGTAGGGACCAACACAAGGGAGAGGATGACCGTGTCTAGGATTTTTGGAATGGTTGTGCGACAGCTCATGTGTGATGTTTTTGGGGATTTTTGAACTGAGCATAAAATGTGTTTTGTCTTGAAAAAAGTACCTACTGCATTGTGGGAACTCTTGAGGTTCTAGGACTGAGGGGATGCTAGGAAGTAGAAAAGATTGTACTTGTTGATCCTGCCTTAAATCTCTATCCAATCTTTGAAATTGAACCATGTTGAAATAGTAAAGTTAATCTATGTGGGGATCTGTTGTTAGAAATGAGATGCCATCTCACATAAGACAACCTGTTGACTCCTAAAGAGGATCAAGATGAGCGATTGATCTTTTGTGGTCCATTGAATTAAAACAATAGAACTTAGGTGTTTGTAAGGATTTTGAAGAAGAAGCAAATAGGAAGTAGACTCATTATATTTCAGCAAATGTTTCAGAAATATATTTTGGTCCATGTATGTCCAACAATGGGGAAATGCATAATGCAGAAAGTATTCCCCTTGTTTTTGGTATCAGAATGAGGTTGATCTTAGAAGACTAGTACATATGAGATTGTTAGGGTATTTGGAAGATGAGATGTTTTGGAATATAAAATGTTTGATACTAGTGACAAGTAATTTGTTGAAGAGAATCAGGAAATTTAGGAAGAATAGATTACTATTAGATTTGATTTTCCCAAAATTCAAGTAGCACCACGAATAGGAACATTGATTCTGCGTCAGTTGGGATTTGGTGTTGTTATAATTGTAGGAGTGAATCCTGATGAAACACAAGTTGGAGATATTGTTGTTGAGCTAGTGCACAACGGATTCTGTACAAAGGCACAAATCTGGATGAAAATGCAAGATGGAGCAGGAGGATGGGTTTCAAGCACAAGATTCCAGAGATAATATCATTTTACCTCCTACCTTGCGTAGGGTATCAATGCACTACTCAAAGAGGCAAAAATAAGTGCCACGTTTAGGTGATGTTTGGATTCCTTTCTCTCCAAATCATTGTATTAGATTTTTCATTCTGAGAATGGAGGATTTATTTCTGGCTAGGGACCGAATACTAAGGGTGGAGAACTTTGGAATGAAGTTTCAATTGATAAGTTGAAGAGCATTTGATGACAAGCATTTCGACATTCGGTGGCAAATGGATTCTACAAATGAACAAATTTTCACTCTCTTACCATTTGAAGTTGTGATTTTAGACCCGTTAGCAAAAATAATACAAGCCAATTTTATTTCTTGATGAAAATGTAGTCTTGATGAACCATGCCAATTCGATGAATGGTGGCATATAACTTTGATCCAAATGACAAGCCACAGAGTACAATTGGGCATTGTTATGTTAGAAGATAGAATTATGAAAATAACAAGTTGGTTCTCTTATTTTAAGATTCCACGAATTTTGTTGCCACAAGGTTGTTTGATTCTGATCATGACTGGATGAGATTGGAAACATAGCCATTAGCTTTAATATTTTGTTCTCAAGCATCAATTTGGATAAGACCTAATTAACAGCAGTAAAGCCTCACTAGAAATAGTAAGACATGAAATAATGTAGGTCTTAATAGTAGACCTAAAGATAATCAATGAGAAGAAGGAATATAAAACATTGCTTGCAGAAAATTACTAATAGTAGAAGCAATTCTGGTCAATAAGGGCCAAAATAACTAGTCCTCAAGGCATGGATGAATTATTTTGGGGACGTGATCATGAGGACATTAATGATTGGGTTGAAAGATTGACAATGGCAGCAGAAGTTTGGGATTTAAATGCTAACAAATTATTTAAGATTGTCAAATTGAATATAAAAGGTAGAGCCAAAAAATGGTTCAAGAAGTTGAATCCTACACCTATTGACTAGATATAATTACGTACCTGGATAGTGCAGAAATATGGCAATGTTGATGCTGACGCTATCCGGATCAAACTGGATGCCATCAATTAAGAGCCAAAAGAAAGGGTTCAAAAGTACTATGAAAGGTTTGACAAGCTTTTTCAACGGGGTCAAATACAAGATGCGGAATAACGTCATGGATTTCTGGCAAGACTAAGGCCAGAAATAAGAAAGTTGTGTGTTGTTCGGACCTACACTGACATTGAGGAAGTGGTTGTAACTACTGTTGAGATTGAACAAGTGTTGGGAAAACTGGGAGAGACCCCATATGAACCTATGAAGGAAGAACAAGATGAAACCATGTCTGGAGAATCCACTACTGATTATAAACTCCATGTTTTGAATGAAACTCTCATTAATTTCTTTTGGGAAGGGAACTAATGGCAAAGCTAGACCTGGTTCAACTTTTTTTGTCAACACTAACAACCATTGTCAATTATACTGGTCAGAATAACATACTGTTTTAATGTGCCTTAAACTTGCAGACATAAGGCCAAATTGTGCCAAGTGTAGAGGTGGGCATAAGATTGACAATTGTGGTTTGAATGTTCTTTCTTTCTTGGATTAGGGCATATGGAAGAAAGGTGTTGGAAGAAGTCTGCAAAAGGTTTGCTTGCCACTACAACTTCCTAGAAGTTTTGGTTCATGATGAAGAAGTTACTTTGGCAGAATTGAACCATGTTTGTGGTGAAGACCAACATATATTCTTTGGGGTGAGAATCCCAAATAGGAGATTGCCCATTACTGCTAATCCAGCAGAAGCACAAAAGGAAGTGATCATAGAAAATGAACAGAAAAGAGCAAACATGCGATCTGAATTAGTTGTGAAATCCAAAATTCTTTCTCATTTCATCAAAGGAAAGATTTCCTTAACTCCCATGGAAACCATTCTTGTAATTCCAAGGGAATTGGAATATTTGGAAGGTTTGGTTATACTAGTTAGAAGGAGAAAGGATATAGAAGGCCAGAGAAATCAAGTAGCTGCAGTCCATTCAACCCCTGCAATCCGGAAGGTTAGTGTCAACAAAACCCATTATAGTAAAACATTGCATTTGGGTGTTAATTAAGTGATGATTGAAGGATCGGTAGATATTGGGGCATCTATGTCAATCATGGTAACTAGTGTTGTTAGGGAACTTGGCATAATGCATTTGTTGGCTGGCCATGAAACTTATAAAACAGCTTCTGGTATAGTAACGCATGCACTAAGAAGGATTAATGAGCTTCCAGTGAAGGTGGGAAGAATCATATGTCAAATGATTTTCCTTGTGGTGGACACTAACAACTACGATTTACTCCTTGGACTAGATTTCCTTATCAAAATAGGAGCAATTGTGGATGTGGAGAAGGGCGTCATACAAGTTCGCAACAAACCCAAGACAAAAGTGGAAGTACAGTACTGCCACTGAATGTAGTGAACATGTTACAGGTGCTTGTAGGATCTGAAGATAAATGTAACGTACAAGAGGAGCTATTCAACAAAAAGATGGGACAGTTGCAGATTAAGGACTGGGCTGACCTGTTGGGTGCATTAGACTCTGAGGACTTTAATGATGAGTCTTCTTCTGAGGAGGAGACAACAGAATATGAAGGAACGACAAAGGATGGCCCACAAGAAATTATGTTGAATTTGGAGAACGAAATTGAAAAACTGAAGGATCATGGGTTGGATTTTATCATTGAAGGGGAAGCACCTATGCAAATTTTAAATCTGACACTACAAGAGCAACATCAGAACATTCTTGAGGGGTTGTTCTCTGAAGATGATGATTATGCTGATTGGATCAAGTGTGTAGTTGTAGAAGAAGATGCTCAAATACAATAGAAATTGGGAAAAAACATTGAACCCAATGCACATTTGTATCCAATTTAGATGACTGATGATCTAATTGAAGAGGACAGTAGGTGGACCCATATCAAGAGTAGGGTAAGTCTGGATGAGTCTTTGAATGAAGAACAACATAAGCAACTATGGGATCTTCTGGAGGAATTTCAATAGGTATTTGCATGGCACAAAAAATAATCGAGGCAATGTTATGTGGGAGAACATACCATTGATACCCAAGGACTACCTCTGTGCCATATGACTCTAGGACAGTTGTCCTTTTGGGAAGAAGCTGAAGTTAATAGATAGATACAAGCTTTGGTGGATTTGGGAAAAATGCACAAAAGTGCATCAGAATACGCTTGTAGAGTAACTTTACCAATGAAGAAAGATGGAAGTCGAAGATTTTGTGGAGACTACTGCCCACTCAATCATCAAACAAGGTGGGACTTTTTTCCAATGCCATTGATTAAGGATGTTTTGAATCAATTAGGGCATTCTAAGTGGTTTTCAGCCCTTGATTTGCAGTTAGGGTTTTGGTAGATCCCCATGGCTCCTGATGATGTTAAGAAAACAATAGTGATCACCAAATTAGGTCTCTATGAGTGGAATGTTATGCCATTCGAACTGAAAATCGCCACCAGTACGTTTTCATGGACCATGGTTGACATATTCAAGGAATGGACTAACTAATTTGTGAAAGTGTTTGTTGATGACGTCAACATACATAGTGGGACCTAAAATGAACACTTAGGTCACATCAGACTGGTTTTTCAAAAACTAAAGGGGGTTAATTTCGAATTGAATCCTAGCAAATGTTGTTTTGGATCCAAGAACATTACGTTTCTGGGACATGTTGTGGACAATGCTAGACCTCAACTTGATCCCAAGAAGATAGTAGTAGTCCAGCATTTTCCCACACCCAAGATAGCCACAAATGTCAAGGCATTTATGGGATTGATAGGGTACTACAAGAGATTCATTGTTGGGTATGCCAAGATTGCGGAACCTCTGTTTGCATTAACAAAAAAAAATTGTAAGTTTCTTTGGACGCCCATATGCCATTCAACTTTTGTTGCATTAAAAAGAAGACTTGTGGAAGCACTTGTTTTGGTTAAACTAGATTTCAACAAACCATTCATCTTAGATGTTAAATGGTCTATAAGAGGTGTCCAAACTATTCTGTCACAAAAGGTTGGAAGGCAAGAACAGGTCAAAGCTTATGCTAGCAAAGGCTTATCTCCAGTCTAACGCCATTTTCATCCCATGGAGGGAAAGTGTTATGCTCTTATTTGGGGTATCATGTACTTCACATAATATCTTTACCAAACCCCATTCCTATTACGCACAGATCATAAACCTTTGGAGTGGTTAATGACTGTTTCAAATGCCTATGGTAGGAAAGGCCGTTGGATTGTAATGTTGCAGGATTTTCAGTTCAAAATTATTCACCAAGCAGGAAGTAAACACTTGAATGTTAATGTTTTGAGCCAAAATCCTGTTGGTTCTTTGGAAGAAGATGAAGACTTTGGAAGTGATGTGATGGAACAAGAAAAGAAATTGGGAATCACACTAGCATCTGCAAGGAGCAATGCTTCCAATGAGGTTAGCATCAATTTATTTACCTTGCAACCCACTAGACAAGCAAAAAGTGATGTTGAAGAACATCACCTTGTTGGCAATTGTGGAGGACTAAGTACAAATTCACCTTTAAAGGAAGGATTGTCTCGTATGGATGAAATGGATTATAGAAGCATGGTGGTTGAAGCTCAAATTGTGGTGGATGCAACCAAAAATAAACAAAAAGGCAAGAGTGTGGAAACAGAAGGACAAAGTGAAGATGACCAAGCAAGGCAAATGGATATATGGGAGGACAATGTGTCAATTACATTACTCACTGGTGGACATCTGGAAGCTGAGCTTGATAACATTGCCAACATAGATAGGGCTAAGAAACAAATGATGAAGTATCATTGGTCAAAGGATACCCTGTTTTTCTATAATTTGGTTGTACCTAGGCCTGCAGAACGTAAAATGTTGATTGAGAAGATACATGAAGAAATCAGACATTTTGGGGCAACATGGACACTTGTTGAAGTGAAGAAGAGGTTCTTTTGGCATGATAGAACAGAGGTGTCAAGAAATTCATTAGTGCTTGTGACAAGTGTTAGCTAGTTAGGCAATCTAGAAACATAAGATCTAGCATTGAAGAGATGAAGAATACAAATGGCAAGAAATATGTGCTTGCTATTGACCAATACTCTAAATGGTGTGAAGCACGGTCTGTTAAGGAACATGATGCTTACACTGCTACTAAGTTTATGGAAGATGAAGTCATTTGCAGGTATGGAGTGCTTAAATATGTTTTAACAGATAATGGCAGCAAGTGGATGAAGGAATTTGCTGAAATCTATCAGAATTATAGCATCACACATCAATTTACAGCTCTTGATTGGCTTCAATGCAATGGTATGGTGGAATGTCTGATAAAGACCATCAAGCATGGACTCACATTATGGTTATTACCAACATACAGGATTGGGATTTACTCTTACCAAGAACACTTTTTGGATACTGATGTGGCATCTAAGCCAACACAAAATATTCCCCTTTCATGGTGCTCACTGGTTGTACACCAAGACTCACCATTGATAACAACCTTAGTGGTTTGTGTGATGTGTTTGATGAACAGGAAAATCCTGAAGTCATGGCAGAACAAGTGATTCATAAAATGCAACTGATTGCAAGTGTGCATAAAACTTTGTTGGAAAACGTGGAACATGCACAAAGGAGACAAAGGAAGGTGTATGTAGCCAAAAAAGGGTTGCAAACCTTTGAAGGCTTCACAAAAAATGCCAAAGTCAAGATGCAAAGACTTGGAAAAAAAAAATCATTGCTTAGTAATTGAGAAGGACCATACTTCTTTATTGAGTATAAAGACGACAAGGGATTTCAGGAACAGGATCATGGCAATAGAATGTATATTCTCAAAGATCTCAAAGGATAGTGTTGGGAACGGTCAAGGAGGGATTTGTAACTATATCTGTCTGCATTTTAATGCTTGATCTATGAAGACATAGATTTTTTTGGAAAGAGTGGTGACACTTGTAACATAAGAACGGTGTCAGATGTTTTCTGTGAATGAAGAACACAAACCCTAATTCAAACTAGTGGCTGAACTAATGGCGGCGTGATGCTTCAACGGCGTCGAAAAATTATTTCTAATGCGTTTATGTTTTTGGTGTGTTTTGTTGCTTTGTAGGTTATGACGAAGGGAGCTTGGTGGTTTAGTTTCTGAAATGGAAGGTAATCTCTATTGTTCAATGAAAATTCTTCACGAGTTCTGTGGATCAGGTTTCTGCAAGATGATTGGTAGAATGGTTTCAAGGAAGCGAGGAGATGAGGTGATGGGGAGGATATTTGATGCAGGCTAAGGAAGAAAATTGGGGGGACTTTTTGGTTGAAGAAGAAAAGCTAAGAATGTGTCAGATTTGGACTTTGGTTGTTGTAGATAGATAGAAGTAGAACTTGATTAGAACTACTGGATCGCAAGAATCCTGACGATAAAAACTTCCACTGTGTTAAGAATGTCAGGAAAAGGTCTAGAGTTGTTGCATGTGTTTTTGTAGGGACAAATGCAAGGGAGAG
>Ga0209611_10008114_pt1 | contig 16568 bp, 6 predicted proteins | sample S1TSphgellanicum_3_FD_187693 | JGI IMG/M metagenome (GOLD analysis project Ga0209611, IMG submission 187693) | Host-associated microbial communities from peat moss isolated from Minnesota, USA - S1T2_Fc - Sphagnum magellanicum MG (SPAdes) (version 2) | ecosystem: Host-associated > Plants > Peat...
CTGATTGAAGAACAATTACAAAGAATAGTTAAGGTTGATCCATTGTGAGGAGTGGGACAACATGATGGTTAGAGCAAGAAGAAGGTGACAAACCCACTTTTTATAGCACTACTATATAGAACACACCTCAACTTGAAAAACCTAATGTTGCTTACTAGTAATAGTAGTGGGGGAAGGACCTGCAATACAGGGGCAATTGTTAGCAACAATGCCATATTTCTTTTAAATGATGTAAAATATAACAATAACCAAATGTAGGTAAACACAATATTGGTGCATGAACCAATGGAAGATTTTGACTTGGAGAGGTTATTTTTTCTAGTAATTATGAGGGCCAAGAAGGTTCGATGAACACCACTTTCGACAAAGGAATACCATGGGTTGTAGATATGCCAAGGGTGCATACTTTTCGAAACTTACATTTCACTCAAATTACTATTGTATTAACCAACCCAACTTAGACCACTATGGTTACAACATTTCAAGTACAATCCCTTACTGTAATATCATTAACTTAGGATACTTTGCCAATGACACAACCAAAACAACTACAATTGTTTAACAAACAAGTAACACTACACCAAAATGCGTCCTAGTTCACTTTGGGTTTCACTAAATTTTGAATGAATTTGGACATTTTTACCATGGTGAAACTGGTCAACCCCTTAATGAACAAGAACCAATTGCTACAAATAGTGAATTGGTTCATTAGTATTTAGTGACTTTCAAATGAAATACAAATTTACCAAGCCATTCACTTGTTAATTAATTAACTAAGTAGCATGGAAATCAATTAAATTTAAATTATTTAACATATAATATTATTGATAATTTCATGATTTTCAACCTATGAGTTATTGACATGTGTCACTACATAGGCCAGGTTAAAAACCTAAACCTAGTTACATAGGCCACGTAATTGACCTAAGCACCTACTACATGGAGTTAATTAGGATAATATTTGGTCAACTTACCACTGTTCACTATGCACACACCACTTGTGAGGTTTGATCCCTTGGCTTTTAGAATGGAAGCAAACACCCCTATCATCAAGCCACCCCATTTGTTATGATAATATGTTACATTACATTATATTTATCAAATACTTCATTTTAAACATTATAAAAACATAAAATTTGAAAATTCATATCTTATTGAGATTTTGTTCAAATGAAATGATTCGAGTTTACTTTTTTTAAATTTTCAATAATGTATATAATTACATTTATTTTCTTTTGAAAATGTAAAATCATTTGAACAATTTTTTTTTAAATCATTATTCAATAACATTTCAATGACCATTCTTTTGAAAAAAAAAATGTTTAATAAATGGATAAGATTTTTGCTAATATAATAATACTACCTATGTTAGGCTATTTTCAGCTATTATAAGGTTACTTTTCATTAATTTAAATTATTTCACCTTACATTATTTATAGTTATTTATGGTTTTTTTTTTAATTGGTTATTTTAGCCTATTTCACATTAGGTTATTTTCGGCTATTGTAAATTATTTTTGTCTATTCTATGTTATTTTTTGTTATTATATATTATTTCATTTTAAACTAATTATAGTTATTATAAGTTATTTCATCTTAGGTTATTTTTTATTATGTGAGGCTATTGTTGGTTATTTTTTACTATTGAAAGGTATTTCACCTTATGTTATTTTTGTCTATTGTAGATTATTTCAGCTTAGATTATTTTTGCCAATTATAAGCAATTCTCATATATGACTATTGGTGGCTATTAATGGCTATCTTATTAGTGATTATTAATGGCTATTGGTGGTTATTTTATTAATGGTTACTAGTGTGAACCCCGTGCATAATGCACGGATACAATTTTTATTTCACAAAAAAAATTCGAATTCTTACTGAAAACTCATATTTTACATTCAAAAACCACCCTTTAAAATTTTCCTCTCAAAAGAAAATTGCAAAGTAATAAAAATTGGTCACAAGACAAATCATTAAGGGTAAGGCAGAAGTGCCAAAAATCAAGTGAGGGCCATGTGGTAATAAAAACATCTCCATCAACGCTTAGTAAGTGACCTTGCACTAGAAATCTTGGATGTTGTTCATCAGTCAAATCCAGTGAATCCACGGGGAGACTGTTGGTACCTTCAAACAATCGATAACTTTGAGAGCCATGGAGGAGCCCTGGAACAATTTAATAAACAAAGTCAAAACGTTTGATTGGTCCAAGTGGGTTGCTATTAGCAGTCTCCCACCTACTTGCAGTTTTAGTTATATGGGTGGGGTTGAAAAAAAGTTAATAACTAACACATCCCGTCCGGAATCATTGTCATAGACTGACTGACTGACTGACTAACTTGTTGAATATTAGATTGGTCACTTTCTATTGATGGTTATTGGTGGTTATTTTATTAATGGTTATTGGTGGCTTTCTATTGATGGTTATTGTATTAATGGTTATTGGTGGCTTTCTATTGATGGTTATTGATGGTTATTCTATTAATGGTTATTGGTGGCTTTTTATTGATGGTTATTGGTGATTATTCTATTAATGGTTATTAGTGGCTTTTTATTGATTGTTATTGGTGATTATTCTATTAATGGTTATTGGTGGCTATTTTATTAATGGCTATTAGTGGCTATTCTATTAATGACTATTATATTATAATTCATCATTGGTTATTCTACGTTATATTACAACTATTAGTGACTATTCTATTCTAAGTTATTGTTGGATATTTTGGGCTATATTAGCATAGGCTATTGGTAGTTATTTTATTATAGGCTATTCTAAATTATTTTTCATAGGTTATTATTGGTTATTTTAAACTATTTTACCTTAGGTCATTATATTTTACTTTAAATTATTTTAAGTTATTATACTTAGGATAAAATAACTTACAACAACCTAAAGTATACCTTATACCTATTTATTACAGTAAATTATAATAGTGAATTATGTCAACTAGTAGTGAAACACAATGTTTACATAGTGATATTATAATGAAATAACTTTAACTAGGATGAAATCACTCAAATGCAATGAACTTATTTCACTTTTTAAATCCCATAATGATTTAGGCTAATGAACTGCACCCCACTTTTGTAGTAATATAAGGGGTGTATTGGAACTAAAAATAAGACCATCATCCAACAACCCAATAAATAGAACTCAAGTTCAATTTGTTCAAACTTAGCCTATGATTACTTTTGAAGATGATCTAATCAAGTGAAACATCTTCACCCTAGATGTCAAATTTGTAATAGAGAAGGTCATACGACCAATGTTTGTGAGGTTTGTTATTATGAACCCCTAACCTACAAACTTTGTAGATGTTTGGGCCATCAAGAAGGAATTAGATGCCATTACATACCTTTGGTGCTAGATGATTGGGGAGGCCAAAACATACCACATGGAAAGATGGCTTTGTATGAAAATATGGAATTGGTATCGCCAACAATGCTAACAACCACAAAATACTGAATATCTAATATGGTCATAAACCTAGTGCATTTAATTATTCTTGAACGGGGCCTATTTAAAGTGTTTGCATGTTATGGTGGACCTAAAAAACTATCGCAATGTTGCAATTTTTAGTACATACAAGATTTGAAAATTTTGGGGACATATTTAGAAAAGGAATAATGGTCAAAAGGTGTAATTAAAGGTGGTCCACACTTTAATCTATCATTATGTTGTGAAATTAGTGTTAATAAAAATGATATCGTAGTCTTTTGGAGTACATTTGTAACATGCAATTGCTTGTCATACAACCATTATTTTTTAAAAAGGATTTAAAAGTATTTCTTCCAGTTGGAAATTTTCAATACAAATTTGTACATTAATGTATATATGTGCAAAGAACAATCTTCCATCAATTTTTTTTCAAATTGATTTAAAATCATGAAGTTTAAATTAAAATTAAATTAAACCTTTGGTAGTACATTATATTATAATAATGATGATGATTATGATGTTTGTAAGTGGTAAAAAGTTCTTTCATTGAGGATATAAATGTTTTTGATGTTTTTTTATTTATCCATGAAATTGAAATTGAGCTTTTTAATTAGTAAAAAAATGGCATACTATTGCCAAATATAATGTTTCAAGCAAGCTTTATAATGTAATTGATGTATGTTTACTGAAAGAAACAAACATGAAGCAATTCCATATTCAAGTTTGTATTGATTTATTTTATTTTTAAAGCCCATGTCAATTTAATATAATTTCTAAAATTTTCAAAATAAATGAATTTAAAGTTGTGATGCTTTTAATATTTTATGTACATCCAACTTTCACCACATTTGGGTCCACTATAGCATGCAAACACCCCCTATTGCCTCACATGTGACACCTACTATGTGAATTCCTACAGTTTGAAGCAATATTGTTTAATATTCCAATATCCCATAATTTGTTCCAACAACAACCATGCATGTATATACAAACCACACCCCTATAATAATTTCCACCAACACATGGATTTCCAATTGTTCAAAGGTTTTTAAATTTATTAACATGCCCCCAAACTCCTTAAAAAACCCAAATGTGGGTCCCAAAGTAAAACAACAATATATATAAAAAATTAGGGCACATTGTTTAGCTCATAACACTTTGAAGGTAGGAGGGCGTGTTGGAGTTGTAAGATGGCACTAAAACAAACTCATAAACAAAAGTTCAAAATGAAATCAATCTAAATAACCAAGGAAAAAAGGTGATTAATGTAAGTTGAATGGAAGTGGTGTGGCAAACTTAATAAGGACAACCTCAAACATAAGATTTACATAGCCCGTAATCTTTAGGAGGAGGCACCACTCCCCTCCATACAGTATACTTTATGAATTTTTGCGGGGCTACATCCAAATGACATTTTTCCTGAAAACTTCCAAGTGGGAGTCCTGGGAATTTCAAACGTTCATATCTTTTTCAAATCAAACTTGTTTTGAACATGCAAGGGTAATATCTTATAGCCCTCAAAAAGATATTTCCAATAGTGTATTACATGCCCAAATCAAAGATGATTTGATCCTTACTCTAAGGGAACTTTTTCTTTTGATCATAAATCATGCATTTCAAGTTTAAATGAACAATGCGAAGGCACTTTAGGCATCTATACTTCAAGACCTTTCCAATGGTATCCTAGGGGCTCAATTTGGTGTTTTTTTTCCCTTTCAACTAAGGCTTTGAATATTTGGGACTCCTGCACAAATGCAACTCCCAAAATGGGAGTGCATTTGGAAGCCATTGGGTTCAATCTCTTGCACTTTCCCCACTTGTGAAAGTGTGTTTCACTCCCAAACACACTCTTGGCCTCAAGTGCCTTTGCACTCCACACTTAGTCGCAAACCCAATGTTAGGGTTGTAACAGTTATTTTTGGTTCATGCCATTAATACTTATTTTGATTTTTTTTTCTAACTATTATATTTGAAACCCCAAATCCTTTGTGTAAGGGAAAATGGCCAATAGAATAGATGTAATTCCTTATCCCATCCACCCCATCAAACTATTATAAATTTGGTTCCAACACCAAGTTTGTTTGATGTGGCATTGAAAAATGCATTTGTGGGCAATTTTGACAATATTAGCCAATGTGAAATAAAGTGAGCTAAACATTCAAGTGTGAAGGTGGGAGAAAAAAATATTTCCACTTGCCAATATTGCAATTGGAAAATGTGCAAAATGATGGGAAATTCACAAGAATAATCGTGGAGGTACATTGTGAAGCTAATATTTCATGGGGTGATAGTTATGATATGAGAACGTTTGAACTTGGGACAGGACAAGAAGTTGTTGTCGAAAAAACAACTCAACAATAAAATGATCCTAGCTAGGTTGGCACTTATAGGTGAATTTTTTTACAAAATCAACAATGCTACCAAAAGGGTTAGTGTTTTGGACACCATTGTTAATTTTATGTACTTTCAAACCTTGTGTATCAAGTGAAAACAATATCAACAAACTTGGAGGTCCAACATAAAATATGTGGTGACATAATTAATAGGTGTGTGATTCTATATTATGTTAATTTGTGTGCATTGCCTATCAAATATTTGTTTTTGCTCTATTTTTACATGTGATTATTGAACTTCAAAGTAGTGCATTGTGGACATTATCACTCAAATATTTTAGTTGGTATGTTGACTAAATGTTTGATGATGATGATCCTTTCAACCATTTGGAAGAGTGGGAAAAATTGAAATGCATGTCATTTGCAAGAAATCAACATCAGGTTGTGATGCCCATTTCTATCAATGCTTCATGTGAAAATGGTATTTCTTCATAGGGATCACTTGAAAGGACAAGATCCATTCCATTTTCGCCAAATTTGGAATATCCACATTCTCATTCAACACCACCATCAAAGGTTTTAAAATCAAATTTTGTTGGTCAAAAGAGCTCTATGTCAACAAAAATTAAAATTCATACATTGGCTCCAAGGGTACAAAGGTCTTATAACACAAGAAACACTCCAAGACCCAATGAAAACCAAAAGTCCCCTACGGCTTCATGTTCTACTAGTGTTATAGGTAATACTTCAAGGGAACATGTGGATCTTTTGGGTGATATAGAAGATGGAGGCACTAGTAAAAATCAACCAAAATGTAACCACTCCATTTGTGGTTACATGTGATTTGTAGTTGTTTGCAACTAAATTTGGGAGTATTTGCAACTACAAGACCAAATTTCAACTATTTTAATCATTCTCACAACTATGATGCAACTATTGAAAGTTTCATCCTATTGGTTGGATGGATTTTAGGTCTATTTTCATTCATTAATAGCTTGATATGTCTCATTAATCACAATAGTCACCAAATTAGTCACATCCTAGAGGTATTTTGCGGTAACAGAAAGGTGTATTTTTATGTATGTATTCAAATTAATATTCCAATTCAGAATTTTCTTAATTGAGTCTAAAAATGGACATTTCAATTTTGAATATTGTTATTTGAATTTGAAAATTGACATTCAATTCTAATTTTTTAAATTTACATTCAAAAAAATAATTGATCTAAAAATTGATATTTGAATTCTGAATTACTATTTTGGAATCTTAAATGTATATGTTAATTCAGAAAATTATTGATTGAGTTTTAAGGGTTTTTTTGCTACTAGTGTTATCCATAATAAATCATTTTTATAAATAATTATAGCTGATTATTTTACTAATCATAAGTTATGATAAATAATTATTGTTAAAACAAAGATTTTTATATTATATAATTTATATTCTTACAATAAAAGAAATTAATCACTGTAATTAATGTTACATTACTTTAAAATCATTGTATTTATTTCGTATAAGAATTAATTATTATGTGCATAATTATTTTTTAATTGAACATAATTATTCACAATCTATAATTTATAATTTTAAATCTGAATTAGAATTTTGGAAAAATTATAATGTAGTTAAGATAATTATTTTAATGATTTGAATTTTAGCAATTATTATACATTATTTATTTTTTATTTTTGAAATTCTGTAATTAATCATCTATGTAATATTTTTATAGTAATTTTATAGTAATTATAAAATTAATGTTATGTTTAGCAAATTATTATATTTATAGTTAATAATTACCAATAGAAAAAAACATTACATGGATTATAAATATTTTACAATGATAAAAGTAATTATATAGTAATTAATGTAATTATTTTAATCTAATTTTCCTTAAATTTCATAAAAGAATTTACTTTCTAATATTAATTGTTAATTCATTACTTATAATTTGAAAATAAATATCAAAATATTTATTTTTTAAATTGTAGTAATTAAATTAGTTTTACATTAATTATATTATCTATAATTCAACCATATTTTTAAAAGTAACAAAATATTTTAAAATATTTTAGTTATGTAATTATCTATGAACTATGTATTCACAACTTGTGAGTAACTAGATAACTAGGTTGTTAAATATTAAGAAATTATTAGTTATTTAAATAATGTATAATGAATATTTGATATTTGTAGTGTATAGTTTATAGTTTAAATATATGTAAATATATTCATTATTAATTAAATGATTATCTAATTATCTAATGAACCATCTACTTGAATTGTTTAGAAATCTAAAAATTAAGAAAGGAAGGCATGAAGAAATTTTTGGAGTTACAACTTAGTTTGTGAAGAAGTTGCAACTTCAAAATTTATCTCATATTGTTTATTTACCATTCTTATTTTGAACACTATATAAACAAAAGGTCTAGTCATCCAATTTCACATTATGAAATTTGTGCACATAGGATGAGTCAATCAAAAGATTTAACCAAAAAAAAAAAAAACAAATTATGCACAATTATAAAGTACTTACCTCCCCAGCCTACTTATTTACCTAATTAGGTAGGTATTTAATTTGAGTTACTCACCTAAGTCAACCTATGTACCTACCTACCTAAATACCTACCTATATGAGTAGGTATTTAACCTAAGAAGGTAGGACCTACCTACCTACCTTTTTATCTAAGTAGGTAGGTAAGTATGTAGCCTAGGTTTTTGAGCACCTACTTATGTACCTACCTAAGTACCTACCAACTTAATATTTTTATTTTTATTAAATTCATTTAAAAGTGCCACAAGGCATATTTATATTAGGCCATGTGTCATTGTATAAAATCGTCTAAACATTTGAATTGAACATCCTAAATTATTTCAATTTAATATTATTATTATTTATATTTTAAATAATTAAATATTGGGGCATGTGGTAGCACATCATTTGCCTTCAATTACGACCAAAATAGTTACATTTTAGTTACATGTGACAATACATATACAATGGAATCAAATAATGAACTTGTATTTGTTGATTTTTTCTTTCATCCAATACCTTTTGTCATTTGTGACTAATATCACACACAACTTGTCCAAGGTGACTAAGGAGATTTTAGTCACAAAAACTAGTTGAAAATACTTGTTTTTCTTTTAGTGAAGAATGGTCACAAGACCATGATAAACCAATATGTTTTTGATGAAACAAAACCTTTTGCAATACATGAATTGGCCCAACATGTTCCACCAAAAAACTCTTCTAACCCCTCCCCTATTGTTGTAGCCTTTGCATCAAATTTTGCCTTTCATAAAACATATACAATGTTGAAACAATAGCTTGGCATTTCTAAAAAAATGAACATCAATATGAGGAGTATTTAAAGATGTTTCAGGATGCCCAAACAACAATGATACGATTAAAATCACAAAATGCAAAATTAGAGCTTAACTTTTTGGCAACCATAAGTACAAATAGAATTCTTCAAATCATGATTTCCTTCTTATTTGTTACATTTTGTATTTTTGGTGAAGATGTTGCAAAAAATTTCATAGCTTCCCATTGAAGGGAATCATAACAATGTTTTCATATACAAGTTACATGTATGTTTTATTATGATGAAAGTAACTTTCATGACATGATTGAATCATGACAACATGACATGAAACAATGTTGTTTCAAGAACCATTCCATTTATAAAATGATACATCATGCATGTTTTTGTAGATTCTTAGCAAATTTGAGATAAAAGGTTTTGGAAGAACTTGGAAAAATGTACTTTGACATGTAAAGATGGCACTCAACTACAAGCTTTTACAAAGCTTTCTTGATGCGCTTCCAAGTCCCTAGTTAGACCCAAGATGGGTCTAAGTTATTCACACAGTAGAATTGTGAGGAACTTGGGGCACGTTCCCAGCTCTCAGCACTAGAAGGGGTAGAGGGGCATGCTGAAGCTCCGGGATGGGACTAGGAAGAGTGATAAGCTATTCACTTACTCGAACCTGCATCAAACCAACCAACAAGTTGGTTAGTTCATTTTCTGAAACACCTTTGGTGCTAGGACAAGCCACGGGTAACTTTGGACTCACTTGACTCACCATGGCCCGGACTTGGGGGAAGCCACCACCTTCCCCCATATAGTATACTCTGTGCCTCTCCACGGCACCCACATCCGAATGGTTTTTTGTCCCGAGATTCCCAAGGAGGAGTCCCGAAACTGTCCCAGTTTGGACTTCCGGGACTTTGCAAGGTCATAACTCTTTGCTCATACCTTCGATTGAGATGAGGTCTAAATTAAACTTATATCTCTCCTCAAGAGCTTTCCAATGGTGTGTCGCACTCCACCTACACGCACCGACGTCGGGTCGATTCTCGACTTTTAATGGTCGGGAGTCAAACTGCCAGTTTGACTCCCGACCCTTTTTTTTGCCATAACCTTGTGCTTCAAATGTCCAAATGGCCCATGCGAAGCCATTTTCAACATCTACACTTCGCTAGCTTTCCAGTGACATAGAGAATGCCCCAATGCGAGGTGTTTTGACCCCTGCAATCGAACTCTGAAATTTAGAAAGTCCCGGAGGACTCCCAAGTCTCAACTTTGGGAGTGTGAGTTTTATCCTTGGACTCTCTCAAAGTAGGGTTGCGATATTTCTATTAGGAGAGCCAAACATATGGGATTGAGTCCATGACAACATCACAAGTGGAGGTTGTGAGAAAATGTGAAGACTTCCCTTTTGGAGCCCAATTTATCATTTTCCAATTCCAAGCAAATGTGCATCCAGATTAAGATAAGTGGGATATACTTGATGGTGTGTTAGGAACAGATTTGGAAATTTCAACCTTATCAACTTTTAGCATTCTTGCCCATATTTCAAGTGCCCAAGCTTCCTTGGCATGTTCATTTACAATGGGTGTAATTCAAGGCATGGTTGAAAGGATCACAAAGTGGCAAAAGGAGGACATGTAACATGTGCTCCCAAAATTGTTCATGAAAAGTTGTTAATAGTAGCTCAAAAAGAAGAATCTTGCTAGAATGCATATATGCTTGCAATTTTCATGTGAATTGTGTGCTTACTTATTACAAGGTTTTGCTATCTCTTCTTCATATTGAAAAAAGGTATTATTTGTATAAATGCTTATTTTCTGCATGAATTTGACATTACATTTCATTTGCATACATGAATTGAATGTTCAATATAAACTAGTTTGTAATCTTGCATACAAGAATGATAGAATATTCAAATTCATTTGTATGCAAGATTACAAACTAGTTAATATTCCAATGTTTTTAATTGTGTCCCAATATTTAATAAGTTTTGAATTCAATTAGTGATTGATTGAAGTATTTAATGAATTGTTATATCAAATAAGTTATGTCATGTGATTGAAATGTTGGACCAATATACTTAAACATATTTACAAATTGCGACATGTAATCATCTAGCACATAGTTCATATGTGTTGTATTGTTATTATTATGACATGAGAAATTTTGTATGGACTAGGGTGCCATCTTCAATAAATATGGGAATCAATACAAGTTCCATTTTCTTTCTTTGCAAGGGTTCATTTGGGGGCTAGAAAACTTGTCATCAATGACAAGGTTTTAAATGAAAACATGTCAATGACATTGTTTGGAATTAACCATTTATTTTCAATGCAGGGAATTACATGGAATTTATCAACTTAGTTTTCAAAGTGTTTCAACGTTATTTTATTCACTCGACACTTCTTTTTGCATAGTTTATGAAATGGTTGATTTTAAAAACCATGACTTTGATTGAATTTTTACCTAGTTAAAGTTGGTGAAGAGTCGAATACCTTCAAGGCATTCTTTTTGTCCATGAAAAAAAAGGAGATGTGGCCATCAATGACTTGGTAATACACATTGACTACTAATATTAGTGAAGAGGAAAAAGAAGGGGTTGTGGATGTTGGAGGTCTTACAAGAAGAGTATTGACCCAAGCTTCCCATCAGATGTTTGATGATCTAGGAGTATGTATAACATTCATTCCAAAGTACATTGCTTAAATGTGATTGAGAGTTGGTGATTTCTTTCAAATACTTATTGTTATGAACAATGTATATGCAAAATTATCTAACTTGTATAATTTAAGGGTTTGCAAGGGCAAAATTGTGATAATTGGAAGTATTATTTTTTTCCACACCGACAACAAAAAAATGATTTTTGCTATCATTCTAACACAATGGAATGAAAATAGGAGTATGATGTTATATTTGTCATCAGTGAAGACAAATGCACCCAACACTTGAGATTTCGAACAACATTGTTATCATGGGAGAAACCAAAGTTTGAATTTATAGGATTCCTATTATTTAGCTTGTGTTTTCATGTGGTTCAAGTTCCAAATTGCATGACTCCATCAATAATTTCACATGCATGTGAAAAAATTCCTTCACTTGATCATGGAGGGGATTTTGCTATATGGGAGGTTGATTTTAAAGCTTTTAAGTTTTCAATTTGGCAAGAAATTAATAAGTTTCATACAAATGATGTGGAGATTCAACAACTTGCTAAGAGTTCCATCATGGAAGACAACAAGTGGGCAACATTATTATGGATGTTTGTTGGATTTTTGACTTTGAGACCAACCTCTAGAAAGGGAGTTGAAGAGATAATGAGAACTATGATATCAAAAACTTTGTTTCAAGATTGTGCAATTGCTATTATACTTGAAGGGGTTCAATTTCCCATGGCATCATTTTAGGTTTGACTTTAATCATGAAATTTTATAGCATGTATTAATTAACATTTTCTTCCATTATATTTCACTAGTTGAAATCTTTAGATTGAAAATGTCATATTAATTTAAATGTTGCAACAGAATCAAGACTTAATTCAATCAAGCAATCAAAAATAAATTGTTCAAGAGCTGATAATTAATATCATTCCATCCATGGTGACACCAATATTTGGTGTTGAATGTGGTGTTGAGGCAAAACAATTCCTAATGGTGTCACATTTTGGGGGCATGAACAAAGCTCTAGAGGTACATTTCATGGTTTTTATTTGCATTTTAATTTTATTTAATTGTAGTTGTCATCTTGATTTGATGTTGATGATAATGCTAGGATAGACTAGATGGTAGTCTAATCATTATGAAATCAAGTTTTTGAATATCAAGTTCATTATTTCTTTATAATTTGTTTTAGTACTTGCTCCAAGCTATTATATATTATGTTGGGAAAGTCTAATTTTTGTCATTTTATATTAGAAAAGTACTCATTGGTATGACATAAGTAATTTGATCTTTTCCTAACCTATGCACTTTTGTATAGGCAAGACAACTATGTGTAAGCACAATTTCTATAATAATTATGTGTATAATTAAAAGGCTAAAGCCCAATTGATAACATGACAATATCTAAATGGAGAGTGTTTGTTTATTGTTGTGGATATGAAAACTTGTCTATTTAATAGCTCCAACATGTTTACTTTTAACATTTTAGTGTGCAATGTTCATTTGATTGAAATGGTAACAAGTCCTTACATTAGTTCATGTTAAGCTTCAAATTTTTGACATTTCTAAACATTACTTGAATTGAATCATTTATAACTTCACATTATTTATGTTATATTGTAGGACATATTTCGTGAAATAATTATGAAGATGACATACGGGGAGTGAAATCACTTGAATACATTCATCACGGATAGCCCATATTTTGCTTATGAACACTTCACAATAAAGTTGGGGATCCAACTTTGCTTCAAAAGAAATTTCCACAACCTTCAACTTGTTTTAAAAGGTTGGAGATACCTTGGTATGATGATGTTCAAAACATAATTTTTAGCTCAACTTGGCTTCTTTGCACAAAGGGTATGGATTAGCCTAGATTTTGTGGTGCTAGGTGTCATAATGAAAGTCAAGTATGTTACAAAGCAAATTTTGCTTTTTAGTTGATTTAACAAGGTAGCTTGATAACTTTAAGAGTTATTGGTAATAGGTTTACCTACTACTTCCAATGATGTAAGAGGTGACACTACCTAAATTTAGCTAAGGTTCTAGAATAATTATGTGACAAGTAGTTTGTTCATCACTAAAGTAGGATTTGGAGCAAGGGTTTGGTTTTTTTTTGGGGGCCAATTTTGTGTTATCAAAACTTTGGAAAAATTTCCTAATTTTTTATTTTTTTTGAATTTACAATAAAAAAACCAAAAAGAAATCAAAATTTTCCAATTTGTTTCACAACCACATTGCAAAAATTTGCCAAAAAAAAAATCATTGATTTGGAAGATACAATTTGGAAGGGCTCCCATCATTCTATGGTGTTGGAATTTGTAAAGAGGTATTTTGTGTGCATTTATTATGCTTTGAATATATGAAAGTAGTGGATTTTAATAGTTATAGGTTAAATGGGGCATCTTACACTCTATAGTAGTCCTGTGGATTAAACATAGTGGTGATAAGAAGATGGCAAACAGCCTCAACCCTCTTTCTATTTTTGCATCTCTTCAAAGTTTCTTATTATTATTTTTATGTGTTAGTACCTTCAAGAAATAGGTGGTAATATTATTTGTAGAATATATTACCATTAGTTGAAATTAGTACATTTTTTTTAAGTTCTTAATTTCCTTGTTTTTATGTGGTTTCAAAAGTTGCAATTCTTTTAAAAATTTCATCTTGTAGATGGAAATTACCATTACTAGATTTTGAATATAATTGTCAAGCCCCTTGTCAAGGTTTTTTTTAAGGTATAATTAATCAAATTAGTCTCATGTTCCTATTTTTTTTCAAGACTTTGAAGTGTATGTTGATGTTGTGTGGGTATTTTTTTTACCCTTAAAATACCCATCAACATGTACATCATATATAAATTGATATAACATAACCTATTTTCTCAAACTTGATGTACCTTGAGCCTATTAATTCATTTTGCATGTATTTGAATTGATTGTGAAAGCAATCATGGGCTTTGAGGTGCAATGGAAAGAAAAAAAACACAAAAAACTAGAAGAATTTGTGTGTAATTAAAAAATGGCAGATCGGGAACACACCATTGCTCTTTGCATGGAGCAAATCACTTGGGGTTGGCATCCCATGCACCACATCTTGACAACTCCACTTCCCTTCAATGTTTTGCCACCATTCCCATGGACACACAACAAGAATGAGGCTCCAATTGTCGTATTGACAATTTTCAACATGGAGAAGTCAAACTTGTTACAACCAACCCCCTACACTATGCTATTGGTGAAGATGTTTTTGTTTACATGAAGCATCAGACAAGCATTGTGTCACCCTATCAAGGGCGGGACTAGGGAAAACATCATGGAATGGTTGCATTTATGCTTAAATTATGGGCCATGGTGTTTAATCAAAAGGATGTTACAAGAGGAGGGGTTCTTTTTGTTTGCAAGTTGTATGAATGTTCATTCATGCCAAGAATGGAAGCAATAGGTGGAACTAACATTTAAAACATTCAAATCCCTTATTGATGCATGGTGGATGATTGTATTACTTGGATAAAGATGACATGTTGCGAACAACCACAATATAATGTGAGCTTAGAATGCAATGACATTGTATGTCAAAATATTAGCCTTCAACAAATTAGAAAGCACCTTGATTGACATGTGTGTGTGTATGTGCATGTTTCAATTTGATTACACAAATGTGTGGTTGGAATATTAGATTGGTTGCACATAAACATCTTGTCATTAGAAGTAAAACATTTATCATTTAGGCCAAATTGTTAGCACATGTGCCTATAAAAGTGTAAGAAAGTGTGATTGTAAAAATATGAGTGTTATAATGTTTGTTGTAGTAAGATTACTATGTGCAAAATTATTAACCAATAATTTATTGTTATATTGAATCATAAAAGTTGTTCGTACATAACACATGGTTTGTTTTTTTTATAAGGCTTTTGGGAAATCTATATGCAACTAGTGTGAAATTGCACATGTTATTTTTCTTATTAGGTACTACTAAGGTGACATGAACGATATGTGGAAACATCCACTATGATGATAGTTATGTTGAAGCCTATCATTCAATAGATGAATTTTGAATCATGTTGAAAAAGTCGAACTTGTAGGGCATTTGTAGGATGGGTGAAAAAGGGAATGGTCTAATATCCTTCCCCTATAGGCTTATTTCAATATGTTTTGATTTTCATTGCCCAAATTGTGCAAATTATGTGATTAATAAAATTTATGCACTAGTAGAAATTAGCCAAAATGTAACCATTCCATTTACGACTACATGCGACTTGTAGTCGTTTACAACTAGATTTGGGAATACTTGCAACTACATGACCAACTTTCAACTATTTTGGTCATTTTTAAAACTATGATGCAACTTTTAAAATTTTCATCCTATTGGTTGCATCAATTTTACATTTATTTTCATCCATTAATAGGTTGATATGTCCCATTAGTTGCAATAGTCACCAAATTAGTTGCATCCTAAAGGTATTTTACAATGACATAGGGGTGTATTTTAATGTATGTACTAAAATTATATATATATATAATATGCATACATATGTATATTGTTCATATAATGAGTCTCAAAATTAATATTTGAACTTTGTATTTTTTATTCAAATTTGAAAATTGATATTTCAATTCTGAAAACTGTTATTTTAATTTAAAAAAAGAATATTAGAATTTGAAATGTGATATTTGAATTTGAAAATGACTATTTCAATTGTTTAAAACAATATTTGAATTTGAAAATTTTGACCTAAATATGATATTTTCCATTTAAATTCAAAAAAACTTATTTGATCTAAAAATTGATTTTGAATTTTAAATTAATATTTTCGAATCCAAAAATTAGTA
>Ga0209611_10008116_pt1 | contig 16566 bp, 9 predicted proteins | sample S1TSphgellanicum_3_FD_187693 | JGI IMG/M metagenome (GOLD analysis project Ga0209611, IMG submission 187693) | Host-associated microbial communities from peat moss isolated from Minnesota, USA - S1T2_Fc - Sphagnum magellanicum MG (SPAdes) (version 2) | ecosystem: Host-associated > Plants > Peat...
TGATTTTACTAGTTAAATAATAAAATTTAAAATAAATATAAATAATGCGATTACATTTTTGAGTCATAAAATTAGTTGCAACATGACAATGTCACGTAAGTTGGTTTGGATGGATGAAAAGTTCATATAAATCACATCTTTATGCACTACCATTGCAACTTAGTGTCATGTATTGTCTTTTGCGAGTGGAATTTTATGTGTTTTATCCAAGGTGACTAGGCATTGTAGTAAGTCACATGTGGTAATTACGATTAAAACTGAGTTGTAAATCCAATCATATATTTGCAAATTCCTAGTAATGTTAGAAAAAAAATGTTTATAACAATGTGGTGGCAATTTTTGTCATGTCAAAATCATGTGATGCAATGGTTAAGTGGGGGTTAAAGACTTTTTCCCTCAATGTGGAGGTTAGAGGTTCAAGTCTTCACACTTGCAACTCAGTGAACTAGCTTAACTATTTTAGTTTGTTAACTAAGTTAGCTTACATTCCTAGGTAGGTTAAAGCCTATATTCCTAACATATAGGTTGGGTTTTTAGCTTTTATACCATGTGGCAATTTTTAAAATGCCGCATGTTTACATAGCATGGGTTGAAAACATATTTATTTCATATTTAATGAATTATATCCAAGGACCATAATTTATGGATTTCATCACACACAAATGACCTCCGTGACTTCATAGTTGCAAAAGTCACAATTGTATATTGTTTTGTAACCAAACCACAATAATGACTAGGTGTTATAATTGACGTGTCCTATTCAACTACATAATCATGTAATCATGGATGTCTTCCATGACTAACAACTTAGTCATAAATCAAATCACAAAAGACAACTTTTGGCATCATGAACACATTCAATTTTAGGCCAACAATAAAAGATTGAATCGCATGCAACATGTTGTATTGGGAACATTGGTTATGTTAATTGAAAACATTGATTTAAAAATTGGTGGTGCAAATGGAACCACTGGAATCATAACAAAGTTGGAGTTCGATTTAAAATATAATGTTTACAACATTTTTGTTACATTCAATCCATCAAGTCACATGTAAATAGTTTGGAAAAAATCAATTCAAAATAAATATGATTTTCAAGGACATTTTTACAAAACATCATTTTCTTTAACGTTATGTTATGCAATTATAGGGCACGAATCCCTAAATGCAACGATATCATCCAAAGTAATGATATATATTTATGAATCTTTTACAAAAAGGATTAATGTATGTAATGCTATCTAGAGTGACAAGTCGAAAAAAATTGAAAATTGTTAACAATCTTCAACCCTTAGACATACAACCTATGTTGCCATGATTTTTAGAAAATGTGAACGTTGTTGTAAATTGGGATACTAACACATGTATCATGGCAACATACACTATGTGCAATTTTTATGATTGGTTTTACCAATCTCCTTTCCACTCAATGTGCAAATTGGGTGTATTTCTTTAGGTTCAAATCCTAGGTTCAGTTATACTTTTAAAATTTTAAAGATGTCACTTCTTATGAAAATATTATAGATATACCAAATGTTATACTTACATTTTTAGTTTACATATTTAATATATGAAATGTTTAATAAATATTGAGTGTTTATTAATTTATTGTTCAAACATATTTATAATTGGGCAAAAACATCTTGATAATTGATATATAGGCAATTGAAATATAATATGTTAACATTTAGTATGAAATGTTTTTACAAAATTGGCATCCAAGTTAGATAATATTATGCACATTCTATCATGTATTATAACTACATGCCTTTCATGTTGACAACTTGCTGCCTTTTATAACTACTTGTTAATTTTATTTTATTTTAAATAGGTATTTCAAATTTAACAACTTTCCTTGTGTCATTATGACCTTGGTTTCATGAACCATTGGAACAAAACAAACAAATAACCTTCCCTCATATATAAATATTTTTGTAGTTCATTTGAACTTTTATTTGAGTGATTGTTTCAAAGTTTAAATTTAAAAAAATAATATGAGATATACCCACATCTAATTAATAAAATTAATAATAGGCATCGCACAAGTGTGGTTCCAAATTCCAATGAGTGTTTGGTTGGATTTTGGTGTTTTAGTTTCCAAACCCAACCACAATATTAAAACACACCTTACTTTTAGACCCATTACGCACCTTATAGGATTTCGATTTTTTATAAAAATATGAATTGAAATGTTGTTCACCCACTAAATGAAAAGCATTATTTAATATGTTTATTGAACATCAATTTAAGAGGGTTTTGAAACAAAATTGTGTTTGTTCCTTCTTGGCTTTGACCATGCATTTGTACATCCAATTTACTTGTTAGAAAAAATAATTAAAATGAACCAAACAATTGAAAAGAGAAAATTACTAATACCCTTCATAATATTGGGTGCTAGGCCTACCTCCACTCCAAGTCCCAAAAGGGACCAACTAGTTTCCCTACATAAACCAGGAGAAAGGATGCATAATAAAATTGAATGTCTGAACAACAAGAGTTATAAAAACACAAGTACTAAAATGCAATGATAACCATACCCAGAAACCCTAATTTGTTAAATTTTGTTGATAAAACAGGTGACAAGGTTACAAACCTAAAATTCCATACTGAATATTCCATGACATTCTCAATTGATTCAGTATCACCATTTGACAAACTTATCTATGACTCTAGTGCTTGGAACCAACAAGGATAAATTAGTGCTGATCTTAGCATTGTCAAATGACAAATGAAGTGAAACAAGGTTTATTTTAGCATCCTTTAATGACCATTATGTTTCATTTCAAAATCTATCTATTAGACAGTCATTGCATTCCAATAACCATACAAAAACTTGCACAAAATGGTAAGGAAAACATTTTACTAAGTTGTAGATGGCATAGGTTGGTATTGGGGAGACTAACATGGGTGAAATAAAATTTGGAGCATCAAAGCATACAATCCGTCTACTAGATGATCTTTGCATATCGATATTGCTAAGGAAAACATTCTTACCAGGTTGTAGATGATATAGGTCATAAATGGGTAGGGATATCTGGGTGACGTAGAATCTGTAGCATAGAAGCTACACAAAGCACACCAAATGTTATAAGAGTAGCCACAACCAAAGTTTCATAACTGAACAAGAATGAGTATAACATATTGAGCTTTGTTTGTTGGTATATCAGCTTGCGTTCACCTTCATACATTTCCTGGAAGGAAAATTGGGTTCCTTCAAACTTGAGTTTGTCCACCCTGTGAATAAGTGCCTGAGAGAGCAGATGCAACAATGTCAATTTATCTAGCTAGTTACTATAAACATGGTTACTAGTTACTACCAATTTCGAGCAGTTACTAGAAACAGGAACTAGACCCCCAGTGGCTATCAGGGACATTCTTATTGAAAACAATATTTCTAACAATTCTTAGAAATAATAACTATAGTTCTCAAAAATCAAAGGCCCCATGCTTCTATATAACCACGGTTCTCAAGTTGTTTTGAAAAAAATCAAACAACCAACCATAAACCCACCAGTTTATTGCTGGCTTTTTCACTAAAACCCCCCAGCAGTTCTCTAAGGGGTTTGAAATAACTAGGACTGACGGTTCTTTGATTCTGATTTGTTCCAGAGAACTGTATCTGGTGATTCTCTGATTCTGAAATAATTTAAAAATTGGAACCAACAGATCTTTATAAATTCAAATGACATGTTGGTTCCCTCCTTTTGGAACTTGGATCCAACAGGTAAGAGTAGGGTATATGTATACCATCAAATTGCCATTCTCTAAAATCAAAGAACTGATTCTGATCCTTCACTAGTAGAATAAGATATAGAACCAGGTTTGACCCTTAAACAGTGTTCAAGAAAATTAGAAAACCAGGTCAAAGGACACACCCTAAACTGTCAATTAATTGCGGGTTCTTTCATGAAAGCCAACAGTTGTTTGAAACTTTTTCAAAACCCAAAACTGGAAATTCTTTTGATTCTGATTTTTTTATAAAAAAAACCTGAACTGAAGGTTTTGTGATTTTCTGAAATTAAAAAAAAACTGGAACTGGAAGTCATTTCCAAAATTTTGAATAAATAAGAACTGGAGGTTATTGAAAAAATCAGAGAATTGCACAACACTGGGTACTACTTGAACACATAATCTCTAACGACATTTGACTGCTGGTTTCTAGATTTTGAAAAAATGGAACCAGGTAATTGGCCCTTAACCTGGGTTTTAAAAATAAAAGAACTGGGTCAAAGAACATACTCTAAACTGTTGGTTCTTTCATGAAAATTGTCAGGTCTTTGAATTTTTTTCTAAGAAACATCAAAACCAGAGGTTCATGTAATTCTGGAAAATATCTTTAAAACTGAAACTGGAGGTTCTGTGATTCTGAAAAAAAACTGATATTGACTTGCAACCAGTCTCATTCTCAAAAATCATAGAACCTGTTTTGATCTGTGTAAGCTGGGTTCTGAAAAATCAAAGAACTGGGTCACAGAACCTACCCTACAAACCAGCAGTTCTGTGCCAGTTCTTCAAAATTTCTTAAAAGTCCCAAACTACAGGTTCTTTTGATTCTGAAAACATTTCAAAAAACCCAAAACCACATGAGGTTCTGTGATGTCTGAAAAAACTGATAATGTCCCTTTACTAGTCTGAATCTCAAAGATCATAGAACCAGGTTGGATCCTTATGGGGTTCTGAAAAATCAACGAACCCAGTCAAAGAGCCTACCTATAACGATTGATTAGCTGGTTCTTTAATGAAAACTGCCAGTTCTTTGAGAGTTGTTAAAAATCCCACAACTGGATGTTCTTTAGGTTCTGAAAATATTATTTTTTGTGGTAGGTTAGGCCTGAGGCCCCTGGACAAGAATTAGACATAGAAATGGTACCGTTCGTGCTGGAATTTCTGAGGCGAGGGTCTTCTTCCAATTGCTAATGATCTTGTTCTTTTGCACCACTCCAGTGGCAGCAATACCGGTGGCAAACGCAGATAATGCTAACGGATAGCCTCGATTGTTCCAGTGTAACAGATTGGATTGCGCTATGGCTGTGAGAAGCAGGCCTTGGAACGCGCTGTAAAACCCCACCACCTGATAAATTTCGTTCCTGATGCTGCGGATTTCCTTCTCTTTCTTTTCCACTCGCTTCCCCAACAACTCTTCACTGCTCTGCCATTCTTCCAGCGCCACTCTGCACAAATTTTCTTTGGTGACTGGCCACTTCCTAAAGGCCAATAGATTCCGAAACTGTGTCTCGAACTTCGACATCGGAGGCACGGGGACAGTTGCATCGACTTTCTCGGCCATTGCTGGGGTACTCTCCTCTGCGTGTGTTCTAACTGCTGGAGCCGGTTCCTCGGTTTCTACTGGGCCTTTGAAAGATAGCGGGTGGTCAGCCGGCTCAATGTTCAGACGGTGCTCTGTGCCGTTGCTATTGCGATGTGGGCTTGCTATGTATACATCTGCTAGAGTTGAACTGTCCGCAGCCATTTTCTGCCAACACGAAATTCCCCAGTGGGATACTGAAAGAGTAATAAAAGTAGACACCGCCGCGCTTTCCTTTCGCTACTGCTCGCAGAAAGCAAGTGTTCCGCAAGAATCACCAAGCTGGTCCTTCCTTCGCCCCACACTAGCTGCTACTGCCGCTGCAACGTACTGACGAAAGTGCAAGGGCGTGATGCATAAAGCCCGGCCTGCCCAGTGGTAGCCTTCGTCGACAGGTGCTGTGCTGGAGATTCCTGTTCTATGTTTCTTGGATGAAAAGGAAATTTTCTGTTGATCACCAACTGACCATGGCATGCTCGTAACTTGTAAGGTCGGTCCTTCTTGGTACCTACCAGTGTTGGTTTCGCATAATTAGGCCTGCACCTGGTATCAAGTATCAACACTTTTGGAAAACCTTGGCCAGTTGGACACATTTTTTCAATAATTAATTGATTATTTATTTACTTTTGAGGATTCCATTTCGACAAATGATATATTTTCAAATCTTCCATCATGTTTCTTTCTTTTCCTCCACAAAACAAATAAATCTGATTTTTTTCCTGAAATTTCAACATTTCTGAAAATAATATAATTAGTCTAGAAATGGGCCCAGATACTATGGTAGTAGCAATGACACTACAGGTCGGGTATGAGCTGAGGCAATACAAACCTTATACCTATAGCAGCATGGTAGGGACTTGAGGTAATGCCAACATTTGTACCAGTCTTATGCTAGTCTCAATATTCAATCACGGGTCCAATACCAAGACCAGGCTGGTATGAAAGTTTTAAAAAGGTACCCAATACCTATTAGTACCAGCTTGGTAGGTATATAACAAAATTTAAATCCCATACCAGGAACAAGCTTGTATGTTCAAATGTGGATACTAGACCAACAATGGTAATTTCATATTTTACTTGCATGTACTATTACAAACATAGTAGCCACTTACAAGACCTTCTTACTTACCTATGATACTTGCCCAATTACATAATTTTTTACCCATGTGTGTGAGTCCCATTGTTAATTGCCTAATTGTAATCCCTCAAATCCTCAACCAATGCAAATTTTAAAAAAGTGTATTTCCTACTATCTAATTGTAGGAATAGTTTCCTAGGTTTAATGATATGCACCAAAGGCAAACCAATTTTCGGATTGGTACCTTGTCCAAAAGCAGTGTAAGGCATCTCATATGTCAACCCCTTGACACCAATCACGCACCAACATAATGATAGGCCCCATAGACTACCAACACAACATACAATGAAGTATGGCAAAAACAATTGTCAAAGATGGGTCAATCTAGCCATCCACATTAAGGAGATGACATGAAACATAATTCCACACATGGTCTTTCCATGTTTTGTAAGTGTGTGTTTCTAGCTTCATTACATTTTGCCATAGTTTGTTAAAAGTTAAGAGGTGAATATTATTTTATTTATTTAATTCTTTTGTTGGAGCTTTGGATTCTCAATGCATTGTTTTTGCTCTACACATCTATTTGTGCAAGTGTGTGTTTGGAACTTCATGGTGTGTCATTGCATGTGTGCATATGGAACTTCACCACCTTAGTTTGTGAAAAGTTGAGAGGTAAATATTTCTCCTTCCTCTTTTTTTTTCATTCATTTGTTGGAGCTCTACACTTTCGATGCATTGTTTATATTCTATACATCCAATGTGCAAGTGTGCATTTGAAGCTTTGTAGTGTGTTGCTACATGTGTGCATTTAATGTTTTCACCAACATTTTGTGATGTTCTTGTTTGTGTTCTTTTTAATTGTTTGCTCTTGGAACATTGTTTAGCCAAGAAAATTGTTGTCTTTTATGAGGATTTGCAAAAGCATCTTTTTTGGAAGAGCTAATGGAATTGCATTATTCCTTGATTGATTCAAGTTTTAGATTCATTCAACTAGTGTGTCATTTTGTCTTTCATTTGCATACAAAAGTTAATGTGTTTTTTTTCTCTATAAGGTGCTAACAAACTTTAACTTTGACCTTGTTGGTATAATCAACTTCCATGAATCAAAAGGAGGAAAAACAAGAAAAAAGAGGTGAGGTTCACCTTGCATAATCTATCGTTCACATACATTCAAATTACCCTTTTGATTGAAATGATTTTGGATTTTTGCCACCCATTGAATGTGGTGATGTAAGGTGGGGTCAACAAGGAATCAATAGACTTGAAGATAAGGACATATTGTATTGAAAGATGTCATTGACACCAAACCCACCAAGATTGAAAAGGTGAAAAATATTCCTTTTCCAAAAACCAAAAAAAAGAAAAAAAGTTGAAGATTTTTGAAACAAATGGTTTTCTATTAAAGTTACATCAAAAGTTATGCAACCTAAGTGTACCAACTCACAAAAAATTCAAACATGGAATGGAGATTATGGAAGAGGGGAAGGTGATTGAAACTTTGATAAGCTTAACCTAAGTTGCTTTCAATTGCCCCAATTTTGATGGAACCAAAATGGTATGTGGACACTTCCAACATAGTAGTTGAAAGTATGTAAAAACCTACACAATTGGGATAAGAAGGTACACCATGCAATGTGCATGGGCGTATTATTCCACATACAAAACATCCACATGATTTTATTTTTTTTTATTTGCATGTGGGGTGGAGTTCACATAACCCGTCAAATATGAGCTAATGATGTTTTGCACAATGGAATGAAGTTGGTTAAGAATAGAAGAATCCTAACACAATTTTTTTGTTGAAGATATTGGAATTGGAAAAAAACCATAAAATTGACCAAATCGTGTCAAAAGAAATCTTTTGAAAAAAATGTGAAGCCATATAAGTTCCATTTGAAGGAGATTTGGTCATGGTGTATGATAATTGCCATGATAAAAACCAAAAGAAAAAAAAAAATCTCCCAAAATCATTGAAGCCTCCATACATTGTCATGGTTCTTTCTAAATAACAACACACATGAATTGACCATTCACGGTTCATTTTGATGGGAAGAAGTATAGGAAGATCAACTAGGACAAACTCAAGCATTTTCATAATGGCTAAATTGTTTTGAGGAAGTAATAACAAAACAAATGTGGTGATTGATGGAACATCAAAAAACATTTACTAGGGATAGATAGCGTAAACTATATTAAAATGGCCTATGGGTAGAAAGATGAATAAGTATAATGAATAAATAATACAACCTATGGGCCTTACTTTGAAAATTATTGCCTAGAGATAGTATATTTGGCTTCTTGAGTAATTTAAATAACTATTTTGGGTGAATTATGTGGACTTGATTAGATCCTCAAGAAGGAATTCAAAATAATGATTCATTCATAGGGAAGTTGATAGTTCTCAAAGGATAATAGGTGGCATAATGTTATTAGCTTAAAGTTGATGAATGATAATCTTTAGTAAATGTAGATGAATGGGGTTGATTATTCATTCAATTATTTTTTCAAATGTTGAAAGGTTTGCAAGTGGAACTTCAAATTCATTATCCCTTTCATGATTTCATATTATTATTTGGTGTTAAGACGTAGGATAAGCCTTTTGTGTAATGAACCTATGGCATAGTAAACTTATATATCATTTTGATCATGGAAGTGTTAACAAAAGTAAGCATACATGTTTTTGGTGAACAATCCCCATGAAACAAGGTTTTTATGCATGTGTGGTGAGTTCCCCATTGGGTGTACACCACATAAAAATCAAGCTTTGAACATATAAATTGTCTTAGCCTTCTTCAAGTGTTTTTGTACGGTATGTGGGTGTTATGTGTGAATTTAGTTATGCAACCTACCTATGTGTTAGTAGGGATTTAATTAAAATTAACCCTCATATGCCCAAACCTATCTTAGGGCACAATTTCAGTAATTAGCTACAAACATAAAACAATGATGGAAGATTTAAGTTTTGGTTTATAGCCTATCTTGGCTAAATTTTCCTAATGATAATCACCACTATATATATATACAATTTCCCATGGATGATTGCCATTTTGGCTTTTAAAAACATTGTCATAACTAAGTTAATATGTTCGAAATTTATACATACCAAACCAACATCATAATGATGTTGCATTGGTGGGGTATTTGGTCACATCATGATCCATTGATATTGTGTACTTGATGCAAACTATAATTGTACATTCGCTTACATTTGTGTATATATATATATGATGTGGAAGTGAGAGGTGAGTCCATAAAAAATAGATACCATTATGAGTGGAAAAGACAACCCATGGATGTCAAACAATCATTTAACCCTAAGAGATTTTCAAAAGTAAAATGAATCATACACATAGTAAAACATTTGAATGGATGTAAAGTTAAAGTAGTCATGGTGATGTTCAAAAACTTTGAGCCCCATCATGCTAAATGGCTACACATCATTAATACATTTATATTCCTAATTATCACCTAAACCTCAAGGTACCTGCACCTTTCGCAAAAATTTTGGGAGCAAAAAATGTTCATAAATTGCCTCCAATATGACAACCAAATGTTATCTTGTACATAAATAGCTTGTGTATCACTAATTTTTTAAAGAAAAATAAATACCCTTTACAAAACCTCTACTTATTAAGCAAATGGTAGATGGCATTGTTTAAATTAAACCTCTAAAACAAACTTTTAAAAACATATCCAAGAAATCCATAATGGTGTATGCCAAATTTGAATGGTAGACGTACATAATGGCATACAAGAAACATGTTCATAAATTTTCAATTCATTTGGAACTAGGTCATCTAACATCCATTGATTTTATTTGTAATTTTGACCTCATGCCTTGGACATCATAGAATTTTGTTGAACCAAAGGTGAAAATTCTAAAAGGGCATGGGCTTGTTTTTAGTTAGCTTCAAATAACAAAAGTTCAAACCTCATGAACACTTGGTCAACGAAACAATTAATAAATATTCCTATTGTTAGGTTTATTTTATTACTATAATAGGTAGGTTATCCAAGGTTGTATGAGACTAGCGCATTAATGGCTACTTTAAGAAGCCATGACTCTTTGAACCACCCCTAAAAAATGGTGGTCGAAAATATTGGCCTTTTGTGCCAAAAGCTATTAGCCACATTGGGTTGCCTAAATAATCCATAACATACTTGCTTCCCCAACTCCAAAAAGTGCCCCCATGGTGGACAAGTGTGGTTAGGGCAACTTCTCTACCCTTTGGAATCCTAATTTCATGAGTAAAGTCCAACTTTAAAATAACATATTTTTCATATTTGAAACCAAAAGTTTTGCAAAAGATAATTGTCTTCAATAGGCATTTGATGTAGGAAAAAAAAGAATAAAATTAATTTTACTAAAAATCATAACTTTATAAAATTGTAGAAGTGGATCTAAATGTTCACTTTGTTCTTTAGGGGTTAAATTTTGGAAAGAAAGATGCCAATTTCCAAATATGGATTGGGTCCTAAACATTTAGATTAGGGGTACATATTGAACAAAATTAAAAGTAATGATAGGAAATATGGTACTAAAGGATGAACATGACAAAGACATACATGGACAACAAATAATGTGATAGTGATGAAAAATATATTCCTTGGTTTGTAAGGAATTTTGTGGAAACCAATGTCATTGTTACAATTAGGGTTGAGGTTCACATCTTTTTATTACTATAATATGTGATCAAGTTCACTATGTGTTTCATTAGATTTTGAGAGAACTTGGACAAATTTACAATGGTGAAATCGATCGACCCTTTAATGAATGAAGACCATTGTTATGAACATATTGAATTCACTAATAGTTAATTCACTAAACTAGTTTCCTAGTTCCTACACTAGCTAGGAGCCTAGAATAGGGGGCCTATGCTAGGTAGCTAAGGCAACTAGGTTAGAAAGGGCCCTAAACAACCTAGACTAAACTAGGATGCAAAAGTTAAGATTTCATCCCCTTGCTTACATTTTGAAGGACAATTTTTTTTTATTGTTACACCAACTTTTTTGATGTGAAACTGTTTGTCAACGTAAATTAAGTTCAATAGGCTTCTTAGAAGCTTATTGAACTTAATTTAGCCTAAATAAACTTGATAACCTAGGTTAGCATAAGGCCTGCTTAAGTATTACCTAAGCATACCTTGGGCAACAAAGGTCTACCCAAGTTTATCTAGGGGCCTACCTAAAGGCTAACCTAAGGGCTATGTAGACCTATTTAGGGCCTACAATAAACTACCATAGGAGCTATGTAGGCTACATAAAGGATACCATAGGCTACTTATAAGGGCTACCACATGTTATCCTAGGGGCTATTAGTTACCCAAGGACTAATGTAGGCTACCTTAAGGGTTATGTAATTAAACTACCTAGGGGTTATATAATCTATGGCTAAAGGCTATTTAGGATATTTTGGGGCTATGTAAATCTACCTAATAATAATTATGTAGGCTATTTAAAAGCTACCATAGGCTACCCTAAGGGCTACATAGGCTACTTAAAACCTATTTTTTTAAAAAGATAAATCAACACATAAGAGATTATATAGGTTATTTAAGGCCTTCCTAAGGACAACATAGGTTTACTTCATGGCTATTAAACTACCTAAGGCATAATGAGGGGCAACATAGGTTACCCATGGAAATTAATAAAAACCTATCTAAGAGCTACCTATTTATTTGATTACGACATAACTACCTATAAATTTATCTACCTACATACCTATCTACCTTACTACCTATGTATTTAGGAACATACAACCAATCAACCTACCCACATTTCCTTAATTACTTACAACCTATTGAATAACAACATCAAAACAAAACCTATTTACTATAGTGAATTACTTCAATTAATAATGAAACATGATGATTATAATTGTGACCCCATAGTGACATTACTTTAACCAAGGTGAAATGACTAGTTTTGGGTGAATTTATTTCATTTTTAAAACCCCATAATGGTTTAAGCTAGTGAATTACACCCCACTTTTGTACTAATGTTTAAAGAATGATTATCATTCATTGCTTTAGAAAGGTAATGATGATAAACAAATGTTGAACTAAAGATTTTTTTTGTTTCGAACTTTGTTGATGTAAGTGTGTGAAAGATCATTAACTTGTTTATGGAAGTAGTTATTAGTAGAAAATAAATTGGTTTAATTTTTACACCATTTTCAATAATATTTCATTATTCCATGCATAACTCTCAAAGCTATGCCCATATGTGTGAAATTAAAAAATGAAGAGGATCTACTTATGCAGGTCAACAATGACAATGACAATAAACATCATTTAGGGGGTCACTGGAAATTTTGAAGTGCTTTAAAGGGTTGTTGAAAAGGAAAGGTCAATACCAACATGGGAACCGATGTTTTTTTTACTGGTTGAGTTTTGTCAAATTGCAACCTAAAAAATAAGATTTTGACCTATACAAGAGTATATGTAAAAACCCAAATGAAATAAAATAAACCTTGCAAATTATAAGGTTCAAGGGCCCCAAGGCCATAAGAACCTTTCTTAACCTAAAGACCAAATTTGTATGTTTAAGATCCTTAAGTAAAATTCTTTCAAAAAAAACAATCTAAGAAAAAAAATCTCATTGGGACACATGAATAGTTTTACATCATTAATCCTAAGCACAAAGGGAACAAAAGTAGTAAGATAGCTTGATGGGACCAAACAAGAATCTTATAATGAAGTGGTACTTGTTACTAAGTAATGTTGAACAAGATATTTATGTGATAATGAAACCATTAGATAATGACATATGATACACCATAGTACAAGGGCAACTCCAGCACACTTTTGTTGAATAATTAATTAAATTCAAAGATTTCATGTTGAAAAAAAATAAATTCACAAAGATTCAATTTCCTTCACAAAAAATTTTGTTTGAAAAAAAAATTATGAACATTTCAACATTTCTAAAATTAGTGTAATTAATGTCAAAGCTATCAAGGTATTACAATATTAAGGAATGAGCAAACCTTTGATTATTATGTACAATAAGCTACATGGAGTTTGAAGACACAATTTGTAAAATGATTAGGTGCACACCCAAACCTATACATAAAGGATTTTGGACCATTATGTTCTTCAACATTGATGAGTACATTAAATTATGGGCATTGAAAAGGACATGTGATTAATTATGTGAACAAGGTTAAGTTGGATGAGATTTTTGCAATTTAAAGAACCTTGAAAATTGGCATCATACCACCTTCAAAATCCTTTACATGAATGTAGTTCAGTATACATGTGATTAATAAAAATATCCATGTGAAAGCTTGAAATTTTCAATATGAAATGAAAAAATGACGAAAATCACAAGATTTTTCTAAGAAATTAGATGTTTTTTTGTATTGGGAAAGTTTCAATGCATTTTTGAATTCCTCATTTGATGGTGGCCTATATTTTTATTTTTATTTTAACACTACTATGACATACTTTTTGAATTCACATATTTCATTTTAAAAATATTTGTATTTATATTATTTATATTATTAAAATAAAAGAAGTCAGCTATTGTAATTAATGTTACATTGTTTTAAAATCATTGTAATTATTTCAGATAAGAATTAATTATAGTATATGCATAATTATTTTTTAATTGAACATGATTATTCACAATCTGTAATTTATATTCTTAAATCTGAATTAAAATTTTGGAAAATTACAATATAGCTAAATCATAATCATTGTAATTGCAAAAATTATTATGAAATATTTTTAATTAAAAAATTCTGTAATTATCCATGCATGATAAATATTTTAATAGTAATTTTAAAGTAATTCCAAAGATGAATGTATGTTTAGTAAATTATAGCAATTATAATTAATGATTACCAATAGAAAAAATAATTATTTGATCAATAAATGTTTTTACAATAATAAATGTAATTATATAGTAATTATTCTAATTATTTTAATATTACTTTTAAACTGAATAATTTGTGTAAGAATTTATTTTCTAATAAAAATTTTAATTCATTATTCATAATTTGAAAATAAATATTTATAATATTTATGTTTTTATTATAGTAGGTAAATTATTTTTACATTAATTATATCATATGTAATTTGACCAAAATTTAAAAATAAGCAAAAATTTAACATATTTTAATTATTTATCTATGAATTATGTATTGACAACTTTTGAGTAACTAGATAACTAATTAGTTAAATATTTAAAAATTATTAATTATTCAAGGTTGATAATGAATACTTAATATTTTATATTTAAAATATTATGTTAAATTTAATCATTATTAATTAAATGATTATCTAATTATCTAATGAGTCATGTATTTGAATTGTTTAAAAATCTAAAACTAAAAAAAAAATCCATGAAAAAAGTTTTGGAATTACAAGTTAGTTTGTGAAGAAGTTGCAACTTCAAAACTTATCCCCATATTGTTTGTTTTCCATTTCTATTTGAACATTATATAAACAAAGGATGTGGTCATCTAATTTTACTAAAAAAAATTTGTGCATATATTATGAGCGAATCAAAAAGAATAACCGAAAACAAAAACAAAAATTATGCAATTTAAACTACCTATTTCCCCAACTTACTTATTTACTTAGTTAAATAGGTACCTAGTTTGATATACCCACCTAGGTCAACCTATGTACCTACCTACCTATGTACCTTCCTATATGAGTAGGTATTTAGCTAAGGAAGGTAGGACCTACCTACCTATCTTTTTACCTAAGTAGGTAGGTAGGTAGGTATGTAGTTTAAGTTTGTGAGCACCTACTTATGTACCTACCTAAATACCCACCAACACAATATTAATATTTTGTATTTAAATTTAGTTCAAAGTGCCATGTATCATATTTACAGTGGGCCATGTCTCATAATATAAATACATAAAAACATTTGAATTGAACATCCTAGATTATTTCAAAATAATAATAATAATAATTATATTTTAAATAATTAAATACTAAAACACATGGCAACACATCATTTGCTTTCAATATTGATCAAAATAGTTGCATTTTAATCACATGTGACAATAAATATACAATAAAGTCAAAGATGAACTTGTATTTGTTGACTTTTTCTTTTATCCAATACACATTGTTGTTACTATTAATATCACATGCGATTTGTCTAAAGCAATTTTTAAAAAATTAGTTACAAATATTGCTTGCTCAATTAAAATTTAATCACAAAGACCCATAAAAAGTGTGTTTTTTTTTCTAATAATTAGTTTTCACTTTGTTTTTGTTTTGCAAGGGTGAATATTTTTATTTATTTATTTATTTTTCTTAGTTTACAAGTGAGGTTTACCAGGTTCATGTTTTCATTTAAGGTTGGTTTCAATTTTGCTGTATTGGCCTAGCAAAATTCAAGTTATAGGATAAAATGAAAACAATCACAATAAGTTTATGATTTATCACCATGTTTTTAACTTCTTAATCAGTTCTAAGGTAATAAAGTAAAATCAAGCCACTTGTGACATTATGGTTATGGCAATTAAATGAATCCATAAGGAAGATAAATATTCAACATACAAATTGGAAACACAGTGTGCTTAGCATGGTGAAGCCCAATGTAGATCCTATAGTTATGTAATAAATGTTTCTATAACATACTCTACATGATCCTAGAATGTGGGGATACCAAACTTTGGCCGGTTTTTGGGTGCATCACAATGGCTCTACCTTAGAAAGCAGAGTCCAAAATATTGACAAGGTAAGATGTCCACACCAGCCCTCTTAGCCCTCCAATCCAACCCCAATCCAACAATTGGAAACCAAAAACTAATTTCAGAGTCTTTTAAAGCCTTTTCTTTGCAAAAGGAAAGTCTGCCCAGACACTAGAACATTCACAAATTCTATTCCTGAAATTGGCTGCCACTATTTTTGGCCTGGACTACTTGCCCTTCCTAACAACACCCTACCTATTCACAAATTCAAACAGTAAGGAAATGGCCAGAATCTTCTGGTTCGTAAAAGTCAAGTGGTACCGTGGGAGAGGCTAGAGGCTAGAGCCAGTAGATGTGTCAAAAGTCCCATACTATGGGCCAAAGTGAATTAATAGCCACCAATGCACCAGTTGGCCGTTTTGTCCACTGGATGGGTTGCGTTTTTTCATTTGACGCCGGATGGGGTTCATGACAATCCATTTCTTTTTGCTGCTGACCATTGTACTTTTTTTTTTTTGGTTCCTG
>Ga0209611_10008117_pt1 | contig 16565 bp, 18 predicted proteins | sample S1TSphgellanicum_3_FD_187693 | JGI IMG/M metagenome (GOLD analysis project Ga0209611, IMG submission 187693) | Host-associated microbial communities from peat moss isolated from Minnesota, USA - S1T2_Fc - Sphagnum magellanicum MG (SPAdes) (version 2) | ecosystem: Host-associated > Plants > Peat...
ATCTGCAATGCATGTATCCTGAAGGACAAGTTTTCACTGGGGCCAGTGCATTCTCCATGCTGAGAAGTTATGACAGGAGTTATTGAATGGGAGTTCTCTCTCTCTGGGCAGAGAAGAAAAATACATGATCGTGCAAACAATAAAGCTTAACAGAGCGTTTGGGGTGGCTACAGTGGCATAGCCACGGGTTACCCACTAGTTTATATATAAGATTGGTTATTGCATTTTAGAATCACGGTTATATAGCGTAGCCGGTTATTTGATTGTTTAAAAACCATGGTTATGCATCCTGAAGAACCGGCATGATAACCACGGCTACGTGGTGCAATTCCCCATAACCGACCAAGCTGACATGTACCCATTTAGCTAGCCCTGTGGAGAGCATGGGTAGCCATGCCTGGGTAATTGAATAGGTCAAGTTTATACCCATCTTTAACTTACCCTGTGGTTTACCCAGACAATGTTCCACCGGCGACATATTTATACCCGGGAATACTTACCCGTTTCGAAAGTGAGGGCGTAAGTAGCTAGTTATAAATGCACCTGGCGGATATCGTAATTAGGGTTTAGAGAACACACAGAGAAACAGTCTCACGCACTCCCCTTCGTTGTGAAATTTCTGCTGTCACTCGCGTTTTGTGGTGATCTTCTTCCGCGGTCCAGCGTCACTTGTTTGATTGCCTTGCAAGTTTCTGGTAGCATCCCACGCCTTGGCAGATCAGCCGGTGCGGCGTTTTGGAGTTTCGTCTACAATTTTCTTGTGGATTCGGTGAGTATGTAAAACGATTTTTGTTTTGGGTGATGAGAGTGTGGAATTGAAGAATGGAACGTAATGGTCCTTTGAGATGAGGAATTTCTAAGGGAACGTCGCGAGGCTTGGCAGAAGAGTTTATTGCATGCGTCATTCTGTGCAGTAGGAGCAATATCTTATTACGAAATGTCGTAGTAGATAGTTTCGCATGGTGATTCCTATTTAGGGTTTCAGGCTCTGGAGAGTGATCTTACTGATTACTACATTTCGGAGCTTGAGAAGATATCTTGTGCACAGAAAAGGGTCTTGAGATCCCGAACATGCAGTCAAAGTGGTTTTCCATTTCAGAATTGAGCATAGTAGATAGTTTTGCATGGTGATGCGTATTTAGGATTTCATGCTCTGGATAGTGATCTTACTGATTACTGCATTTCCGAGCTTGAGAAGAAATCATGGGCACAGCAAAGGCGCTGGAGACCCCAAAGATGCAGTCAAAATCGTATTCCATTTCAGAATTGAGCATTTGTTAGAGTTGCATTTATGCCTGCAGAAGACTGTAGAGAAAAGCATGAAGTCTGAATTAGTGATAGTCTCGTGGCTGGCTGGCAAGAAGTAGTTTTTATGGTTGGACTCCACCAGATGCATGCTCATGTGACCAACAACAGCCAGTAAAGCTTTAGTCAGGGTTTCTCAGTGAATCAGTTCTCTTATGCATCAAGCTAAGGCCTGGGGAAGCTAATTTTCCTTCGCTATCTGTAAGAAGGTGTCCACATTTGGAAGAAGCTAGTCATCCTAAATTGGTTTTACTTAAGTCGCCAGTTTTTTTTTGCATGGGGAAAGGGACTCCTTGTGCATAACTTCAGAAGGAGAGTCATATGCCAGAAATTTCTTCTGAACATGTTACAGGGAAACAGAATTAGCAACTGCAGGCTGATTGACATTGTTTGAATTGACTGAAAGACACTTCACCAGGAACTGGAAAGGAGATGTATGGATGAGCAGAAGGGAGCATCTTTGGATACATGAGGAATTTGACATTGAAGAACTAAGTGAAGGTTTGATGTTGGTTCAGGGAATGAGCAAGAGAGGAGCATAAGCAGGAGAGAATAGTGAGAAGGAGGAGGATGGCAACTCCAGGTGCAGTTTTAGGAGTGATTAGGGCTGCTAGGCCTCGTCTAAAGAATGCAACAGAGCGGGTGGCTTTTGCAGTACATGCTGCATTCCTTGCAGCTGGCTACTCATTGGTGGCCACGGGCACCAATGCAAATTCTTCTTCTGGTGAACCATTTTTATCTCAATCTTCAGGACATTGGCAGTTTATTCACCAAAATTGAAGGTTTTGCCAAATTTCCACCCAGTTGTCATTTTCTTTCAGCTGTGTAATTTTCTATTGGAAGCAGAGAAATCTCTGACTGGTTGGTTGAGGAGTTCTATAGTGATTGATGCGATAGAGAGCCCAGGTGCAGTGGAAGTACCCCCATGTGATGAGAAAATTGCATGGGTTGCATTTGGTATTTGTTTCAGGAATTGGAGAAGAAACAGAAGTTGGGGTTGATGGATGGGATGAGATGGATGGTGCATACGCATTCTGCTATTCAGGGAACAATGAGTTAGGGCTTTCTAAGTCAGTAACTGTCAAGTGTCTGGCTGTGGGTGACTCTCTCATGATTGATGCTATCTCTTCTGATGTAGACAACCCTGTACATTTGGAGCTCAAGTAAGTTTTCTAGTCAATATGCCTATATGTTGGAAGGAGAACTCTAGAGATCTTTGTCAAGGAAGGACACAAGAAAATTCCCAATCTTGGCACAATATCTTGTCTTACCACCAAATTTTCCTCAGGAGTCATTGTTTTGGAGTCAATTGGTCTATCTGATTGTGAGTAATGGTCTTCATGTATGTATCAAATTGAGAAGAACCATCATTAGATTGTAATTCCTGAAAAATAGGAACACTTTGGGCTTCAAGGTTCAAGAACATAAGCAATGCCAAATTGGTTTGCTCAGCTTTGTAACAAGCCCTTGAAGCTTTCATAGTCACTTTTGTCCTGCATTCTTCTAAGGAGCCTATTATGCTACATTTTGAGTGTGGATTGTGAAGTATTACTTTTTGTTACAGCAGTTCACAGTAGGCATATGATCTCACTGAGCTTAGGGTTGGTTCTGATTATGAATCTGACCAAGTGCTGGTCTTTTGCAGGCCAAGTGAATATGCTATTGATGGGGATGCAGCCAACTATGCTGAGCAGTACACAGATTTGCCAGGCTTGGTGGAGCATATCAATTCATCCATCCTTTCAAAGCTTACTCCACCTGCTGTGAAACCATCTCCTAGCACAGCTTCCCCTACCAGGTTAGTCTCTGGAAGATTTCTCCTTGGATTTCTTTGTTGTCCTCATCATCCCTGTGGATTTGTCGCAGGAAGATATCAGATGTCAGTTTGATTTGGCAATGAGAGCTGTATATATGATCTTAGTATCCCTGCTCAGTTCTTCCATGCCCCTTGCAACCTTTTTTGCTGATTGTGTTGGTGTTTCCTGTTGGTACTGAAGCTTTGTGATCTTTCTGTGAGATGTTAGAGGTTTGCTTCTTCTGCACTGTAGTCTGTTCTATTTTTCCTTTTGGGTGGTCATGTTCTTTTAAGAGATAGAATATCTTAAATAAGCCCTTGGAAAGAGCAAATTGTTCTGACCTTGGTTTGTCTGAAACTTTCATTGTTTTAGAAAGGGACAGTTCCCTTACTGTCCCTTTCTAAAACTTCCCTTGGTTTCCTGTGGTTGAATTGTAAGCCTTGATCCTGAGTTTGTGTTTGCATTGTAAGGGAAAGAAATGTCCTTGAAACCCTTGACCCACCCCTGTGCTTGCCTAGCTTTTCAGTGATGTTGTGGGACTGTATTTTGTACACCTCACTTGTGCTATCTAAAAGGTTAGTTACAGTTTCTTGCAATAGTTCAAACTTGTTGTGTTGTGGATGCGATGGCAGAGTTGGGCTAGGAGAGAGGCACTCACCAGAGGTTGTTAATCCTCTTCTTGATGAGCGGCAACCATTTCCATCTCCTGGGTATATAAACTTTGCATTTTAAGTTTTTTCATCCCTCCTTTACTATGATCATCACATGAGTACCATACTCTATTTTTGGCCACAGGCAAAAGGATAGGGTGTTATGGTGGCCACCTTTTGTCCTTCTGCTGTTTCTCCAATTCCAGTAGCTCTTATTGAGGTGTGACCACAGGATCTGTGAAACCTTCCTGTCATCACGATGTGGTGGTTGGACTGAAAGGAGACTACAACAGTGTATAGCTGCCTGAAGACCTTAGTGGGAGATGAACTTGAAATAAGTTTCTTTTTCTGACAGCCAGATAGTGAGCATAGTGAGAGTCCAACAGCATCCATGTGATAAAATTCTTCTCACACAAATCTGGAGTCCCTGGTCACATGGACTTTGTGAACATATTCTAAGATTTCTCTGGGCCTTGTAGGTGAACATAGTAACTAAGGAAGAATGACTATGATATTCTGTAGTTCAAAGGTCAACCAGGATTGGACAGAGAATTGTTAGCATATACCTGAGGCTGAAAGTGCTTCAGTGTGTTGCTCACCACAAAGGGCTTATTGTACCAGGTAAATATCTCAGAACAGGGTTCTAGACATTTGTCAATTGTTGTTGGGGTTTGTCTGTGGCAGGATTGTATATCCTCATGTGCCTGTATATGGAAGCAGTGATCTTTATCCATCACCTGGTGCTGGAATTTTTGATCCGAGGTAAGGTTTTTACTCTTTCTATCTTGCCATGTCACCTTCAATCTAGTGAGTTCTACAAATTAAAGACCCACCCATTCTCCTCTTCTTTATTTCTGTATTTGGTTCCAAAACTGTTGGTTGTTTCATTAGAGATGCATGAGAGATTCTATATTCCTGCAGATCTGATTTCTTTTCATTGACTCTTAGAGCTGTGAAGTGGATGTTTATTATTAAGACCATTCTGTTAATTTTAAATTCAACTTTTGATTGTTTTTATTCATGGCTATTTGAGAAACAGCTCAATTGGGAAGAACTTTTTGTGTGAAGCCAGTTAATAGGTGGTCTGCTACTGACATAACTCCTTTACTTACTGTTTTTGCAGGTTTGAATTGGGATATGATGGGATGCTTCTAGGTGTTTATATTATTCTATAACTTTTATTCTAATGTATAAAATTTGGCTGCATTTGCACATATGGGTGACTTGTCATTACCTTCTGTAACTCTGGCCAAGTTGCCATTGCTGTGTGTTCTTGAGTGGTCTAGCTTGAACCAAGTATTCCCCTCTCAACAATCCAGGAGCCCAGTTATGTTCTGCAGTACTTCTGGCTGCTATTGTTGTGTCTATATTGTCTTAGGATGTCAATATTATTAGTCTTGTGTAGTCAGTGGATTTATTTTGGCTGTCTTGTGGCTATTGTTTCCAGTGTTCAATTTTGATTTGCGGAAATGACAAAGACTTGCAAGAACACAGTTGCTAACCTGTAGGGACATTTATTTGTTGAATGTCTTCTGGGTTTCTCCAATGTGTCTTGATGAGGGTGTGAGTTCCAGACAATTTTTCCTTGTTAGGAGCCAAGAGTGAGGGAAGTTGATGTGGTCTATTTTTCTGTTGCAGGACCAAATGATGCACGGTGGGGTCGCATGGGTGGTCTGGAACCAGGAGTTGGAGTTCCTGACACTGGTGGAATGTAGGTGACCGGGGTCCTTCTTCAATCTGCTCCCTTGTCCTCTCTTTTGTTGCAATCTCCCTTTCCCTTATTTGTATGTCAAAATAGCATTCCCTGTATCATAAGGTGGGCTTCTTCATTCTATGTATTCCAGCTCAGCTGGAGTCTTCTATGTCTTACCCTGCATTGTCTTTGTTGGGTCTATCGGGCCTCTTATTTTCTCAACATCAAACAACTTCCCTCACTCTCATTTAACTTCTCTATACGTCAGATATATTCTGTCAGTTGAGTTGTATGTCTTTATTTTTTGACATGGTGGAGTCATCAGGAAAGAAAAATTGTGCTTCTCTTTCCTGTAGGAGAAGATTTTCTTATCTGTGAGATGGAGGGGTTCATCTTAGCTTGCCAAACATGTTTCTGGATAGTTTCACAGTTAAAGCTGGTATGGAAGCTTTTGAGCTTACTTATAGATGGTTTTAGACTACTCTGAAGAGAATGCTTTCATGAAAATGCTTTCTGGAAACCAGAACCATCTTGTCATGATAGGAAACCAAAACCTCCTTGTCAAATGGATGTGCAGAAATGATGGAACTCTCCTCAGTGGGGTCATGTACCTGGTTTTAATCAGCTTCCTGACCCTGAACCCTAGGGTAGTTCTTTGTGAGGTAACACCTTTTTAATCCTGTATTTGTTATCATTTTTCCTTTTGTTCTTGCAGAGGTATGGTGCCAGGTGCTAGATTTGAGCCATATGGACCCCCGGGTGTACCAGGTTTTGAACAGAATCGCTTTGCAAGGTGAGCTGGTTCAACCTCCTTATTAGCACTGTGTGCCTTATCAGCTCTCAGACTCAGGCATCAATGTAGTGAGCTGCTTCACATATTTAAAAGAGGGAGTGTTGTGCTGGGAAGATGAGGGAACCAGTAATTACCCATGACAATTGCGGCAAGTTGTACAAAAGTGATGTACTAGATTCAATAGACACTGAGATCAGAGTTTGTCTTGGTTGATGCTTTGCACGTGCAGAGGGGCTCCACCTCCTCCAGGAGTTCACCCTGACCTGGAGCACTTTGCACCAGGTTTCTGAGAGGCATACTGGTTTGTGGCACATTGCAATGATGCAATGGCAGCAGCAAAACAACAGAAGACATAAAACGGAATCATAGTGGGTGTACATCTCTTTTTGATCAGTCCTGTGTCTTTAGGGCAAATGCTACTAATTGATCCCCTCAGTAGCATTAGCATAGTGATGTGGGAGCATGTGAAGTGCCAGCAATGGGGGACTTGTGAAGTGTCCTTTTGACACCTTAGAGTAAATCTTGTATGAAAATGGAGAGAGGATATTCTTACATACTAGGAACACTATAAGACAGTAGTCTCTTCTGGGTTGGAAGATTTAGTGCTTGTGAGTAGTTCTGTAGAGTGGTCAGCAGCAAAACACTCCTTCCCATCTGTAAATTTCAAAGACAATTTTGTCTGTAAGTCCCTAAAATTTTCTCCAGGATGTAAGACAATCTCTCCTTGCCATTGATCCAAGCTGCACAAAAGTTTTAAGCAAAATGTTACATCATAGAAGAGTTTGTATCAGATACACAATGAGATGTGCCAGGTTGCAACATTTACAGAACATAAAAAATTATGTCTTCTACAAAGAAGATTTTGCTGAGAAACTTTACATTGACTGCAGTCTTTGATACAATCGCCTTGTCCTCATGGTCAAAACTAAACATACTGTGGCACCACTGAAGCAGACCAAAGCTAATAGTCGTAGAGAGAACCTAAAGCAGCTTCGTCCATAGCAAGTGTTCTCATCATCATTGTTCGATACCGTATCTGAGTTCTTGTGGGAGTGTGGCACTTCCCGGTCATAAAGATACCCAACCAATTTGGCGGATAGGAGATACGCTCCTATTGGACCTGTTGATCTGCCAACAACATAGTGCATAGAACTTAGGTAGCATAATAAATTCTAGGCATTCCCATTCTGTATGTAATTGTGAAAAGTTAATTTCAATTTAGTGAGAAACCAAAAAGGAAATTCCATTAGCACTTTTATCAGTGGTGGAGTAAACATTCTTTTGAGAAATGTTTGGAAAGAAAGTGAGGGAAAAAAAGAAAAACAAAAGGTGCTTACACAATGGTCTTGTAAATAGCAGCAAATTGTTTGAAACCAAAAACCTCAGATATGATACATGGAAAGAGGCTCCAGAAAGCCCCATACGCAAGTCCCACTAGTGCAGATCCAACATACAGAATCTGTATAGCTGCTTGACCCCACACCGAAACAGTCAGATTTCATGGCAAGTTAGGTCATGCAAGAAGCACAATGAAGATGGAACAACCTCTTTCTTATAAGTGTATCAAAAGAATTTGCATATTGGAGGTGTGGTGATGCAGAGAATAGACCTATGAAAAGGTTTGACAGTCAATTTAGCAAGACTTACATCCAGTTGCAAGGAGTAGACAGCCAGTCATTAAGCTCAAATAAGCAGCAGCAAGACAAATAGGCCTTGGGATTCCTCTTCTTAGCATCACATCTGAACCATATCTGCAACAACCATTCCCTCGCACTTTCTCAGCTTCACAGAAAATAGGGCGCAGGTCTGCTTTACAAAGTTGTAAGATTGGGTTCAAATTCCTCTCTGGATGCATACTCAATTGTATCCACAAACACCATTCCATCCACTTGTAAAAGAAGTTTGCTGCTCAATCAAAGAGTTAACAAAATAATATATATAAGCGTGAGAGCCTGAAGCTCAGATTGTTATTGAGTCTAAAGTCTCAAATAGTTTTGCTTTTGAGATTATTCTATTATCTGGATAGAAACTATGCACAGTTGTTAGCAGATTTATACCCAGCTATAAGGCGGCCCATGCAGCTCCAGATACTGAAAAGGTCCACGTATAGGTCAACTTTATCAGCACCCAGTGCCTTGCCCATCTACCCATATATTCAACAAATTGTCAGGAAAACAACAAGAAGAGAGTGACAAGCACAATAAAGCTGAATACAATTGTTAGTGTCCTTCGTGAAAATGCTTGATAACTAAAGGAAACATGCAGTTTTGCAATAACCAGGACTTGGAACAATTTCTAGGCATGCTTGAAACATTGGAAGAAAAATGCTGAGTTTTGATTCATTTTGGGGCAAACTTGTGGTGCCATGAAACCTCCTTGCTGAATGAAAGGATTAAGTGTACATACCTGAGACAAGTTGTTGATAACGGCCAACCCAGAACCTGGTCCAGTCATCATGAGGAATGAAAGAACCCTGCATCCATATTCTGAATGAGAAACCAAAAATCCCATCATTGGGACCAGAGACTGGAGACAACAGTCACAAGTAATGAGAGCTTCAGTGCTCCTCAGATCCCATCAAAGGATTGAAACATTCACAAGAGCATGATGCCTTGTGTTTCAGAAGCATGTCTTGACCTTGTCTAGGTGAGAGACCTAGTAAAACTACCAAAGCTCATTTTCCCTTTAAAATCACTTTTTGGGAATGTTGTTTCATTGGATCTGAGGAGGTTGGGTACCAGAAATCGAGACCCCGGATTGCATCCCACAAAGAAAAGTTGGGATATTCCTGCATACTGAGCTGAATTCTATCCTCCTGTTTCTCCACAACCAAATGCCCGAGTGCATCATCTTCAAAACTCTTCTCAAAGTCTTCCTTGAGAGGTTGATTTGCATCCTCTCTCACCTTGACAATCTCTGCCCCGCCATAGCCACACATAATGTAATACTTCAGCCTAACCCACGTAAATCTTACACCCAATTCACACAAAAAAAGCAGCTTGGACTGGTAACACAAACCCACCACCATCTATAAATCTTCAAAGACAATTAAGTACTTGGGTACATGGCCACTTGAGCTATTTGCATCCTCTGATTCCCTCAATTGTTTCTTGCTATATATGAATCAAGTACTTACAATTTCTGGAAAAGCTAGAGGAAAAATGGGCTCCACAGCCCGAATCTCACAAGAGTCCAGAAGATGAACCTGAGAATTCAGTGTTTAAACTCTAGACCCATTCAAGACAAGTTACAGGTTAGGCATTTAGTACCCTCAACAGCCTGCAAGTTTGCAGTCACGATTCCATTCGAGCCAAGTGCGCTCTCGGAGTCTTCAGATTCAATTCTGGCTAGTGCAACTGTGGAAGAGTTACAAGCATTCTCTTCACTCTTGGAAGGAGACAAATAGGCCACCTCAGTCTCTTGCTTTGGCAGCCTTTGATAGTTAAGGAAGTAATCAAATATACTGAGATGTCTGTAAAGAACCTGCAATTGCAAAACTTTAGTATAAGAATAACTGCTGTGGAAATGTCCACAATCGCACAATTTTGCATTAGCATGGATTGTGTCTTACATTGCTATGAAAACAATTAAAGCTTTACCATGAAGCTGTTCACATGCCTAAAGAACTTCAGGGACTCCACTGAGCTACTTTCTAGAAATTCCATTTGATTAGCAGCACATTCCGTTTGAGAAGTTCAAACTGAATGCAAACCTTGTGATTCAAGATTAGATTATGAAGAAATGGAAAGGAAGAAGCGGGGTTGGAACTCAAAGAGCATACCGGGACAAGAAATGTGAAAACCATTAGAGAAAACATAATGATGGCAAAGGCTACCAGAATTGATGATGACAATTCATCATCCACAACTGCCTGCAGCCACCCAAAGGCTTCATCACTCAGGCACATAGCACTGGTGTCATAAGACTGCACAACCATACTTTTGTACATGTAAAGAAGTTGAGAGATCTTGCAGTTAGCCTTTCTAAAATTCAAGTGTATAACTCCCAGATCTGCACCTGCAAATGCTACCATTCAAATTTAGCATGACGAAAGCTTTTGGGTACTCTTTGTGCAAATCTCATCAACATTGACATACTTGTGACAAACACATTTTATGTATTCTTCACAGTGTTCAAATCAAATGCACATCTCTTAAACTAGTCATGCTCAAAAAGACGGATCCTAGCATTTTGTCTTTTGTGTGCACCATTGCAGATTGCCCACAAGCTCACTTGAATTGGAAAATCATGAATCTGCACGATGGAGTGAGGGATGTACTTGCACAATGACAGTCACCAGAAGGAAAAAAACCAGCAGTAGGAATGCCCCCTGCATATGCAAATCAGTGTTACAGAAACTCAGTAAATGTTGAGTATTGTTGAATATGTAAATGAATGATTCATAAAATTTTGTGAAACAAGGGCTTTTGTAAGTACTCACATAAGTGAAATGGAACCTCTGCTTCACGCTTGATTGGCTCCCATCTAAACCATCTGAAGGAAATCGCCGAATAAACGGCACTACTGCTAGACTAACAACAGCTGGTGTTGTTGCTACTAACAACACAAACTTGTTGACATTCGGCTTCAAAAAAGCTTTATATATCTGGCACCCACTAATTGCAAACACTTGTGTCAGGAACAAAGTATTGGTGGCAAAAGAATTGATACAAGCTCTGATACAAGATGGCCGAGAAACTAAACCATCTGCTAGTTCACAGGACCTCTGATAAAATCACTGATTTAGAGACCCTTCAGCTTCAAGAAAAACCTATGAAATCCACCATAATCCAGGAGTGGATGGATGGCAGCATACCGTGACAAAAATGGCACCACTTAGCCCAGTTTCAGCTTTCAATACACCTGTTACTGTTCCTGGGCTCTCCTGAAAGTTCTGCAGGCTATGCAGACCCAACGAAAAAAAAAAAAAAACCATCTTTTCAGTACAACAGCTTGCAGACATCTCTACCTTAAGATGCAGCAAATTATAGCCGACAAAAAAATCAAAAGCAGAGAGACAAGCAACATACTTTGTGAAAAGGGAAGCAATATCCATCCAACTGTCACCTCCCATACCAACTCCAACCGCAAGGCATAGCTACTCTTCCCATCCCACACAAAACTTGTCAGTCTCCCATCTTCAGAACCCATCTCTGGTCCACATGTATGTAGTGTGGGTTGCCACTCTTTGAGCAATGCCAAACTAAAACAGAGCAAATTGACACACTTATGAAGATTGCAAAATAGGAATGATGGGTTGAGAAAGAGGACTGTGAAAAGGTTTTTCCAAACAAAGAGCACATCTCAAAATGTACAATTGTATCTTAGCCTTCCAGAATCCTTTGGGTACACAAGAAGAACAAACTTACCAGCCAATATGGTGGCAAAATTTTTTTTGTTATGGTCATCCACAGCTGCAGGCAGACCCCAACACATGAAGCCATTTTCAGATTTGGAATGAAAAAAATTAATTGCAATGCAAGTGAATAATAACTATACAAGCAAAACAGGCACTGAAATTGCATGAAAAATGGTCTGAGTGCTTAAGATAAGGTTGGGTGTCGAACATCACATTTTCACAAAGCCTTGGAAGGAAAAAAATGTAACTCACAGTGATGTAGCCACTGAAATGAAGAAGGGCGCCTATAGAGACAGTAACAAATGGTGGATACAAATTGTAAAGAATTCCTCCAATCATCCCAAAACATGCACCAAAATCCTTTGCAGCACCAATGCCATCTACTTGTTCTTGTGTGTAGTTAAGCACCTCCTTCAGATGTTCACTGTACACCGCAAAAGTGTAAGTGAGACCCGCACATGCCTGCAACAAAACCACAAATCCCTCCCGTCAATCCATTTTTATGTTGCAATTGCCAACTAAACTGCACATCAAAGATTTGACTCTTGATTCTCCTGGAACAGAAATCCCTAATTGCATTTCCACAAAACTGCAAGCTAATAAATAAGAGATCAAAACACAATCCAGCCATGAGGATGTTGCAACACATTGATTACAAAAACAATTCTTGAGGAATACTAGATATGCAGGTCTGTCGAGCATGCAGAAGAAGATGCTTATCAAAACAAAGTTTTCATCAATAGCTAAATATTGGAGATGGTGGCGGCCTGAGCTTGTACCTGAATGGCCATACCAGAAGCCAGGCATGCCCATCTATCCACCCCCATCTCTCCTTGGAATCCACCAGTACTGTGTGCCTTTTATACCACCTGAGCATCCAGGTTGTTTCTAATGGAGAAATCCTTCTTCGCACAAGGCCAGTGCAGAATCATCAATATGACAGCAAAGACTAGTAGTAATGCACATGATCTGCACAGGAGCAACAAACACATTGACAAGAAAAAAAGGAAAAAAAGAAAAAACCATATCTGTGGATCAACTACTACTTCTTTGTACTTGGATTCCTTCAGCTGCAGCAGCTTCTTGAGAGATCAAAGAGATCTCTGTGAAGATCCTTGCCGAGATTGCCAGATTGCAAACCCATGATCTATCATCTAGTGCTAGTCTCTCTTCTGGATCTAGACAATGTCAGTACAAGTGATCGACAAAAGCTTGCCATCTCTCTGACGTTCACTGCACATGAGTTACAATAGGTCGCTTCATGGATGGAAGGGATCCATGAACATGAGAACTTCAGGGAGAAGAACCCATCTTCGAAAAACCATCGCACCACTCAGATGGGTTTCTCATCTGCAAGGTGTGTATGGAGATCTAACTAAGCACCGGAGACTAGATGCAGGAGGCAAATCTCATGAGTACTACAACAATCTGTGGAGTTAGCTAGATCTGCCTTTGACTTCTTCTTCTTCTTCTTCGTTATGGAAACCACGACAATAGGGAGTTGTACCTGCCACTGCCACACAACACGTCTGCTGCCCGTGCTGCTCCTGGTGGCTGCTGGTGGGCGCCGCTGTTGCTGCTGTGAAGCTCCAGTCTAAGAAAGGAAAGCAGTATCAAGGCCCTAGATCTCCACACAGCTTGCTGCCGCGTTCTACCTACTACTGTTGCTCTTCCTGCAGCAACCGTCAGAATGTAAAATTTTCTATTTACGAACACACCCGGGACAACCAGCTCCCCTTCCCTCGTCAAAAGCTTCAAGTACCCACAAGAGGGTAAAACAATCGCAGAACAATCACAACACTACCATCTGTACAGACACAGACAGACAAACAAGCAACCAGACCACACCAACAAACAACAACAACAACAAACACGAGATTCAAAAACTCTTGTGAAGATTTTTCTCTTGGGACGGAGGAGCTACAATGCGGCAACAGATCTTTGTCTCTAAACTCTTTGTTTTTTTTTTCCCTGGGATTCACCTTCTTGTCCATTCCATTTTTGTCTAGTGAAAGATTGAAGCTTTGGGTGATGTGCAGGGTGATTGCAGCTTAGGGTGAATTTTTTTGTTTCGCATAATCCATTATGAGATTGATATTTGAGGGACAAAAAATCTCTGCTTCTTCATCTTCTTCTTCCTCCTTTTCCTCTTGAGGAACAAATCTCCTCCTCCTCCGCCTCCTCTTCTCCTTCTTTTCTGTTGGAACTTTGTCCTTTTGTGATCAGAAACAGAAGTTGGAATTTCTGGCAGTTTGCAGAGAGACAGACATCATCTCCTTTCTTTTTTTGCAGCTGCTACAACTTGAACCCAACTCCAAATCAAACCCAAGAAACAACAACCCTTCTCAAATTTTTGCCATTTTCAAGAGCTTCAAACTTAATCTTCAACAACAAGAAAAAAGATGGCACTTCTTCAGGGAAGATGCTAAAAATACTAAATACCCCTCTAATGACTCCTTTATCTTCAGGAGTTGCATTAAGTTTCCATAAGATTAAATATAATGGAATTTTTTAATCCAAAATCTGAAGAATTCTATAACACTCTAAGCTACATATAGAAAAGAAAAGAAAGAAATTTTTTGGGTTTAAATTAGACAAGAGTCAATGAGGTGAGAAAACCAATTTGGTCCCTTTTTTTTTTCCCTCCCCCTGTACTGTTATCATCCTGACTTTTGATTTTGTCCCCAGTTTCGACAAAACTGTCACTCACTAGCCTCACTTTGGGTACTTGAAGTGGTGGATTTGAATTGAATTGCTTGTGTTGATTGATGAACCTAAGGTCCACTTTAGATCAAATTTCCTAGGAACCAATTTGGACTAATTTGAAGCAAATTGAAATCCTAGAGTTGGACCATGCCTTGGACCCTAGTTTGCATTTTGGTTCTCCAAATCATGAACTCTTCTCTCCTTTAAGCTTCGGTTTTTTTTTGGTCTGAACCAATTGATTTTACTTTCAAAAAAATGGTGCCATGTAGGTTTAGCCTTGATTTGCCAGTTTTTGGTATTGGACCACCCTCATCTAAAGGCCATGGGTTCAATTTCTGGCTCTTAACCGATAGGAATGCTCTATTTCATTGGACCCTGGACCTCGGACCCTCGTCTAAAGTGGCTCTAAGAGTGGGCCCTTAATTTCTTAAGTTTTTTGTGTTAAATCATTCTTTGTTTTTTTGGTGTCCCTAGTGAATGAGTAGGGCAAGGCCAGTAGGCCCTCGTGCTGAGTTAGGCCCTCGTTCAATTAGGCACTTCAGATCACAGATTATTATGTCTCTCACCAACAGCTTTCCATTACATTTGTTTCATCTAGCTTGGGCTTGCACCTTTACCATTCTTTCATCTTCTTGCCTGCGGATTTTTTTTTTTTTAAATTCTTTTTTTCAATCTGGCCTGGAAAATAAAAAATTCCTAAAATTTGGGCACGGTGGACAGCTAATTTGAAAGAAAAATCAGCATTTGCTGAATAAAATTTAATTATTGCCAAAATGGTGAAGGTATTAACTACAGTGGTCACCTCCCAACTCTAAAGATCAAGCATTGACCAAATGTAGAGTTGTGTGACCCATGAGTCATTAAAAAGAGACATCTGTCATTTTAACAAGGAAAACATGTGTTCTCTAGAAAGTTTGAATATGTTCTAAACATGAATTACTTCGAGATTCAAGTTGTAGTTCTTCAATGGAAAGCACTTCTCCATGCAACACAAAAGAAACACAAATTCATACAATGCAGTGTGTAATTGTGATCACAGCAGCCTAATGGAAAGATTCCACTAGTTAGGGCAAAATTGGTAGGCCAAGCCATAGGGACATACTAGGTTACGGAACATTGACCTACAAGACTTTAGTTTCTATTTCTGGCTCTTAGAGCACAATCCTCACTTTGGATACACTCAAAATGGGGATGAAATGGAGAGTAGAGGGTGAAACTAAGGCCCAAACACAGGATGACTTTAGGGAATGACACATGACACTAGCTAGTATTGTGGGGTATAGTAAAGTTATCTTGTATCTGTTTGGAATGGGTTTTGTGGCACTGAAGAAAAAAGTACTAACTTCAAAAGTTTGTACAAGAACAAAGGTGAAGTAAGTACAAAGAAAAAAAGGACTTGTAGTGGTGTGGCCTTGTGTCCTCTCTTTCAACTCAACTTAGCTTAGCTTTGTTTGCCTCCTATATAGATTTTACTACAATCTAGGGAATGTCCTCCAGGCTCTTGCATCAAGGAATAGATAGCCTAGTGTGCAAAAAGTCCAGTGCTGGATTGTTTGATTGAGGGTGCATTGATTGTAGAGTATTAGTAGTATTAGTGATAGGGATTTTATTTTCCCAATTTTTGTGTGATGTAGCTGATGAAGTGTCAATCCAAAGTTTTAGCCAAATTTGGCTATAAACAAGAAATGAAAGAATTTTATTTTTAAAGCATCCTTCACATTTTTGGCTACATACTTGAACCCAATAGAGACATCTGGTGGTGATATTTCAAAAAACAATTTGTCAAAATTTGGCAACTAGGAATTGAAACCAAAAAAAAAAAAAACCCATGCTTTTAGCCCTTTTTTCAATGTTTTTATTTATGGCCCAGTTTCACTAGGTTTTTAAATATATTGGATTTTTGGACTTTTGTGTGGACTCTCTCCATTGCCCATTTTGGTCCACCATAACATGCTTTCATTTTACTTTCAACTTGAGTTGACACTCTTTCGTTGAAATTAACACAAGAACCAAATTATGAAACTAGTCTTTTTGCTAGTTCAAGTTCGAGAATCGCATAAAAAACATTCTTGAACATAGAGTCATGACTTTTAGGTAGGAAAGTTGAATTTTTTTGAAAAGTTGATAAGTAGGTCTAATTTTATGGTTAAATTATAATTAATTGGTGCACTCCGTATTCATACAAACCTTTGTTAATTTATTGTAAAACTTTATACCAACAAACTTTTAACATTGGAGAGTGTGTAATGAATACATTCTAAAC
>Ga0209611_10008122_pt1 | contig 16560 bp, 15 predicted proteins | sample S1TSphgellanicum_3_FD_187693 | JGI IMG/M metagenome (GOLD analysis project Ga0209611, IMG submission 187693) | Host-associated microbial communities from peat moss isolated from Minnesota, USA - S1T2_Fc - Sphagnum magellanicum MG (SPAdes) (version 2) | ecosystem: Host-associated > Plants > Peat...
TCCAAGGCGTCGAACAGAACGTCGAACCGCTGCTCCACCGTCATCGGCGGCAATTGCGCCAGGACGATCGCGTCCGAATGGAGCATCAAGACATCGCCGCGTCGCACGCCGCACAGCTTGAACGCCTCGACGATGTCGGCGCCCGATATCATGGCCCTTCGCGCCCGCGACTCGCCACGGCGGCGGCGATCTGGTCCAGCCCCTTCAACTCCGCCATCTCCTCCATCGAAAAGCGGACGTCGAACGTCTCCTCGACCAGCAACAGATAGTTGTAATGACCGAGCGAATCCCATTCGGGAAAGCCGCCCACCGCCAGCGACGTCGCCGCCGGGATCGTCGCGCTCGGAAACTGCTGCTGCAACAGGGCGCGCAGCCTAGAGTCGAGGTCAGGACCGGGCGGCATTGAAGAGATCCAGGTGAGGGATGATCAGCGTATCAAGATCGACGAGATAAAGCTCGCCGTCGATCGGAGATAGGCCGGCGAGCGCTTGGCGGCGCGCATCGCCGTCGGCGCCGCGCCAGGGGGCGAACCCGTGAGCGGTCAGCACGGCGCCGGCGACGGCGTTGCGCCCGCTGTCGCGAAATTCGGCGAACAGCCATCGCACCCCCCGGTCCCTGAGCTGGACAGCCAGGCGCGACAGTATCCAGGCCTCCAAATGGCGGCCCAGCACCCGGCAGCTCATCAGGAAGCTATCGAGAAAGGCGACATCGCCAGCGATGCGCGCGATCGTCAGCCCGACCGCGCCATGGTCGCCGTAGCGGTCTTTCAACCGGGTCAGGAAGGCGATCGTGTTCGGCGACGCGGCGAGCGCGGCCAGCTCGGCGGCGGTATGGCGGGCGTTGCGCAAGTTGTACTGGTTGGTCTTGGCCGCGAGCTGTTCCGCGCGGGCCAGGCCGGTCGCATCAAGGGCTGCGCTTTGAGCCTCCATCTCCAGACCGCCCAGGAAGCTCGTCTCGTCGGTCGCCCCCCGCCGCGCGTCGGCGAAAGCCGCCCGGCTCCGGTACTGCTGGGCTTTGGCGGCGTCTTCAGGCGTTGAGTCGAAGCGGGCGAAGAGGTCGAGGCTGTCGATGAAGCCCGGCCAGGCCGTCACATCGGCGGGGGGCTCCAAGGTCGTCACCTGGGGTAGGGCCAACCGCATCTTTTCTCGCTCGAACGGATTGTCGTCGAGAAAGACAAAGCTGTCCAAGCCAAGGTCCAAGTCCTTGGCCATCTCCATCAGGTTCGCGGCCTTTTCCGTCCAGTCGATCCGCCAGGCCGCGATATCGTCGCGGGTCAAGGCCATGTCGGGGTGGCGATCAAACACCTCCCACACGTCCGCCGCATTATTCTTGCTGGCGAGCGCCAGGAGCGTTCCGGCCTGGCTCAGCCGACGGGCGGCGCGTTGAACATCCCTGTGCGCCCGCCCAAGGCCGTCGCCCCCGAGCAGGATGCGGCCGACGCCGACTTCGCCGACCACATCGCCCCAAAGGACGCCGTCGCAATCGAGCGCCAGCACCTTTTTAGGGGCCGCTGCGATCCGCTGCAGCACGGGCTCGACCGCCGCCGCCAGCCGCGCCAACCCCTTGCGGGAGAAGCGGCAGCCCGCGGCGTAGAAATTGCGGGCATCGAACGCCGCCTCGACGCCGTCCGCCGCCAAGGCGGCGTCCAGGTCCAGCAGATGCAGGGCCGGCCGCTGCGCCGCCAGACGGTAAAGCAGGGCCTCCAGCCGCCGCGCGGCCCGCGACCAGGAAGACGGGCGCCGCGCTGACGCGATGGCGCTCTGAGGCCGCCAAGCCGTCCAGGCGACCACGGTCGGTTGGGTCGAGGCGTCTACCCGCGCCTCCAAAGGCGCCAGCAGCCTCGACAGCGCATCATCGAGGTCGGCCTCGTCCAGCCCCTCCAGGCCTTCCGGCGCCAACAGGTCTTCCAGAACCAGAACCCAAAGAAGGGCCTCCGCCGGGGCGGTCATCAAGGCGCTCGGCCAGTCGGCGAAATCGCCAAATACCAAGGCCCACTGGGGTTCCAGCCGTGTCCAGCCGCCGTTGCCGGGCAGGAGATGCGAGGTGCCGCAGACGCGAAGCGTGATCCTGGTCAAATCCCGCCGGCCTTCTAGAGTCGTGCGCCTGCTGGGGATAGACTAGAGCGACAGGGTTAAGCGATACCTAAGTTGAACGGGTATGGACGGTCCAACGGGTCTCACTTTCGGGGTCAAGGACGCAGCGCCCCGCGCCGGCCGTGGCGATGCTTGACGAAACCGCCCCTTGCGCACGCTGCGGGAGACCCGCGTCGTCGGAGATCTTGCAGCTTTGGACCGAACGCAGACGCCTGCGCCGCTTTGCGAACGGCGCCTTCCACAACCTTCACCAAGACCACTATCACGCCGTATGCGACCCCTGCTTCAAAGCTCTTTCGCGGGGCGGCGCGGTGCAGGATGTGAAAGCCCGTCGCAGCGTGCTGGCGCTCTTGGCGATCATGGCGATGGCGGCGGCGGCGGCGCTCCTCACGCCCGCCGCGATCCCGAGCCTGAAAAGCGCCTTCTGGCGAAACTGCATCCGCAGCGGCGACTGCCCATCGGCGCCCCGCGATCGGTAGCAGCTCTGGACATGTGGCTGTCAAATACCGAGAGTAATGAAAGTACGAACTGGAGCACCCTAAAATGAAAACGTTCACCGCCTTTTTGATCGTCGCCGCCCTGGCCGGCGCCTCAGCGGCCTCGGCGAGGCCTATGCACCACCACCAAGTGGTCTGCCATTATCATCACCATCACCGCATCTGCAGATAAGACGGCGACGAGGCGCGGCGGTCCAAATGAGCGCTTTTGGACCGGACGCCTCTGACCACGAACATGTCTGTGCGCCCCGCCTGTTCATCAGGCGGGGTTCTTTTCTTGATCAATCCGCCGCGTTGCGTCCGATCGAGTTGACAGGGCGCTGATCGGCTCAGACACTGACCATCCAAACGTCATCGGAGTCGGGGTTATGATTGTTGCAATCTTGGCGGCGTTGCTGTTGGACGCCCAACCTGCCGGCGCGACGGTCGCGCCCTCGGCCGCCCCCGCCTCGGCGCCGGCGGCGGCTGTGACCAAAGACGCTGCGACCAAGGAAGACGACAAGATCGTCTGTAAGAGCGAACAGGTCACGGGCAGCCATTTCTCGACCCGCGTCTGTCACACCAAGCACGAATGGGCTCAGATCGAGCAGGACTCCCGCAATGAGCTGATGGATCAGCAATCCCAAAGCTTCCGCAACCCGACCAACGGCCATTAACCTCCCGCGAGACGGCTAAGGTTTCGCGGCGATTGAACGGCGTCGCCGGGGCCGCAGGGGTCGAGACCCGCTCGTTATCGACCTTGAAGCCACGGAGTCATCTGGCCTCGTGATGTTTGGTGAGCCCGCTGGGATTCGAACCCAGGACCCCATGATTAAAAGTCACGTGCTCTACCAACTGAGCTACGGGCTCGGGGCGCCTTCTGGAAAGCGGCGCGGACCATAGGCGGGGGCTGCAGCCTCGGCAAGGGACAGAGGCGCCGGCCAAAAAAGTTTTCTGCGCCACGCCAAGCTGGGAGCAAATTGGCGAATTGTCGATTGTGTTGCATTAACGTATCATCAGATCGGTCGAGCGGGAGTGTGTCATGTCTAGAGCGGTCTGCGTATCCGTAGCCTGCATGAGCGCCGCCTCCCTTTTGGCGGGCTGCGCGTCTGCGCCGGTGCAGACAGCTTCGGGCTATGCGGACCAGGGCGCGCACGCGATCTATCGCACCGGCAGCGACGTCTACGCCGGCGTGGGCACCGCCGCGAAACGCCCCTTCCAAGACCTCAACATGATGCAGGACCCTATCCCCATGGTGCTGCTGCGGGCGGAATTGGACCCGTATGCGGTCAAAGGCCTGACCTCCTGCGATGTGATTATGAACCATGTCGCAGAGCTGGATTTGGCGCTGGGGCCAGACCTGGATGCGCCCGCCGATAAGCCCAAGAGCAAGGTGACTGAAGACGCCGGCCTGGCGGCGGCCGCGGCGGTGGAAGCGGCGGCGGCGGCGGCGGAAGGGTTCATGCCCGTGCGCTCTGTCGTAAAGCACGTCAGCGGCGCCAGCAAATACGAAGCGCACGTCAAACACGCCATCTTAGCTGGAACCGAGCGCCGCACCTTCCTGAAGGCCATCGGCGTCATGCATAACTGCGGCTGGCCGGCGGCGCCGCTGACGGTCACCGCCGAGGAGGCTAAGGTCGTCACCACGTGGGGTCCCGGCGCTGTCGCGTCGCCGCTGAATTCGGCGGTCCAGGCCGAGGGCCCCGCGCCGTCGGTCGCGACCGCGAAGGCCGCCGCAGTTCAGGCAGAGCCCGGTCAGGCGACGACCGCCGTCCAGACGGCCAGCTTGGCGCCCCCCCGGTCCATGGCGTCGACGTCAACCGCCAGAGCGCCTATTCAGACCGCGCCTCCAGCGGTCGGCGAGCCCGCGGCGCTCGTCGGCGCCCCCCCTGGGACCCCAGCGCCATCCGGCGCCCCGGTTGGGCCGGCCTATCCTGGCGCTGCGCCGTGGGCGTCGCCGCCGCCCGGCTCCCGATAGGGACGCCCGCCGATATCCCTCTATAGCTTGGGCGTGGCGGCCGTCTGACGGGCCGCCATCTCGCGGCGGAACCGCTCGAACGCGCCGGCCTGGATCGCCGTACGCAGCCGCGCGGTCAGCGCCTCGAAGAAGGCGACGTTGTGCCAGGAGAGCAGGATCTGGCCCAAAATCTCCTCGGACTTCACCAGGTGATGCAGATAGGCCTTGGAATAATCGCGGCTGGCGGGGCAGTCGCTCTCAGGGTCCAAAGGGCTGTCGTCGTCCGCATAGACAGCGCCTTTCAGATTGATCGCGCCATCCCAGGTCCAGGCCTGGCCGTGGCGGCCTGAGCGGGTCGGCAGAACGCAGTCGAACATGTCCACGCCCCGCGCCACCGCCTCGATGATGTCGATCGGCTTGCCGACGCCCATCAGATAGCGGGGCCGATCCGGCGGCAGCATAGACGGCGCATAATCCAGCACCTCGCACATGGCCTCGTGGCCCTCGCCGACCGCCAGGCCGCCGATGGCGTAACCGTCGAAGCCGATTTCGGTCAGCCGCTCCGATGATTCCCGCCGCAGCGCCTCAAAGGTAGAGCCCTGCTGGATACCGAACAGAACCTGGGTGTCGCGAGCGCCAAACGCCGTCTTGCATCGCGCGGCCCACCGCGCCGACAGTCGCATGGCCTCGGCCGCGCGATCCTGCGCCGCCGGATAGGCGACGCATTCGTCGAGCTGCATGACGATGTCGGACCCCAGGAGATCCGCCTGAATCTCGATCGAACGCTCCGGCGTCAGCACGTGGCGGCTCCCGTCAATATGGCTCTGAAAGGTGACGGCGGCCTCCTCCACCCGCGCGATCTTCGACAGCGACATCACCTGAAAGCCGCCGGAATCGGTCAGGATCGGGCGGTCCCAGCGCATGAAACGGTGCAGGCCGCCCAGCCGCGCCACCCGCTCGGCCGTGGGCCGCAGCATCAGGTGATAGGTGTTGCCGAGCAGGATATCCGCCCCGGCGCTGCGGACCTGATCCACCGTCAGGGCCTTGACCGTGCCGGCGGTGCCCACGGGCATGAAGGCCGGCGTGCGGATGTCGCCGCGGGGGGTCTTCAGCACGCCGGTGCGAGCGGCGCCGTCGGTCGCGGCGATTTCGAAGGGGAACATCGATCCGTCCTTAAGGCCCAGGCTTAAACCATAGGCTGGCGTCGCCATAGGAATAGAAGCGATAGCCGTTTGTCACCGCGTGGGCGTAGGCGGTGCGCATCCGGTCCAACCCCGCCAGCGCCGCCACCAGCATCAGGAGCGTGGACTTGGGCAGGTGGAAGTTGGTCAGGAGCGCGTCTGCGGCGCGAAAGCGGTAGCCGGGGCGGATGAAGATGTCGGTCTCGCCCGCAAACGGCGCGATCTCGCCCGCGGGCGTCGCGGCGGACTCCAGAAGGCGCAGGCTGGTGGTGCCCACGCAAACGATCCGCCCGCCGGCCGCCCGCGCCGCATTCAGCGCCGCCGCCGTTTGCGCCGACACCTCGCCGTACTCCGCGTGCATCCGGTGGTCGGCGATCACGTCCGTCTTGACCGGCAGAAAGGTGCCCGCGCCGACATGCAGGGTGACGAACGCCTGGCCCACCCCCCGCGCGGCAAGCTCGGCCAACAGCTCCGGCGTGAAGTGCAGGCCCGCCGTCGGCGCGGCGACGGAGCCGTCCTCGCGGGCGTAGACGGTCTGGTAGTCGGTCTGGTCCTGGGCGTCCTCGGCCCGCTTTGCGGCGATGTAGGGGGGCAGCGGCATCTGGCCGATTCCGCGCACCGCGTCGTCCAGCGCCGGCCCCGCCAGATCAAACGCCAGCCGCACCTCGCCGCCCTCGTCCTTGCCCTCCACGGTGGCGTGAAGGGCGGCGACGCCCCCATCCAACGCCTCAAACCGCACCCTGTCCCCTACCCGCATCCGCTTGCCCGGCCGCATGAAGGCGCTCCAAACCGCCGGCCCCAACCGCCGATGCAGCAGCGCCTCGACCCGCACGCTCGATCCGTCGCGCTCGCGAACGCCAAACAACCGCGCCGGGATCACCCGCGTATCGTTGAACACCAGCACGTCGCCGGCCCGCAGCAGGCTCGGCAGATCGGCGACGGCGAGGTCTTGGACCGGCGCGCCATCCGGAACCACGAGCAACCGCGCCGCCGTGCGCGGCGTCGCCGGCCGGAGCGCGATACGGTCGTCGGGCAGGTCGAAGTCGAAATCGGCGAGGGAGAGGTCGGGCGACATGGCGGCGATGAGTTGCGGGCCGCTCAGACGTCACGATCGGACGCGGGGGTCAAGCGGGGAGGTTGGTTGGTCATGACATAGCAAGCGCCGACAGGGTCTCAAGCCAAAGCGCGTCTGCGCCTAGCTCCCTCATATCTCAAACGGAACATCCCCGTTCTCCCGCCAGTTGCCTCGGCAGGACGCTTCAACAGCGCCCTCTCCAACCTCACAAACATACAGGAGAGCCCCATGGCCGGCCAACTCGACGGAAAAAAGATCGCTATTCTCGCCACCGATGGCGTGGAGCAGGCGGAGCTCTTGAGCCCCCAGGCGGCGCTGATCAAAGCTGGCGCCCGGGTCGATGTGATCTCGCTGAAGACCGAGGCGATCCAGGGCTTCGATCACATCACGCCGGGCCAGAAAATCCCGGTCGATAGGGCGCTGGAGAGTGTCGATGCAGCCGACTACGATGGCCTGGTGCTGCCCGGCGGCGCCCAGAACCCTGATCGGCTCCGCACGGAGCCGGCGGTCCAAGCCTTCGTCCGCGCCTTCTTCGAGGCCGGTAAGCCGGTGGGGGCCATCTGCCACGCGCCGTGGATCCTGATCGACGCGGGCGAAGCGAAAGGCCGCACCCTGACCAGCTACAAGACGATCCGCCAGGACTTGGCGAACGCCGGCGCCGTGGTCGTCGATCGGGAGGTGGTGGTCGACCAGGGCCTGATCACCAGCCGCGACCCTGACGATCTGCCGGCCTTCAACGCCAAGCTGATCGAGGAATTCGCCGAGGGCCGTCACAGCGGTCAAACGGAAAAGGCGCACGAAGCGGAGCACGCCTAGTCGAAGCCCCCCCCCTTCCCCCCCCCTCCCTGGGGGGAAGGGTTTTATCTTTCTACTTCAATGGCCTAAGGCGCTCGAGCTTCGCCCGAACCTCCTGCGGCGTCACGCCCGCCGCCCGCAGGTCGCTCAGAGTTTCACCGCCATTGCGCTTGGCCAGCCGCTTGCCGTCGGGTCCCAGGAGTAGGCGGTGGTGGCGATAGGTGGGCGTGGGCAGCCCAAGCAGGGCTTGTAGCAGACGCTGGATATGGGCGGCGGCGAACAGGTCTTGCCCGCGGACCACGTGCGTGACGCCCTGATGGGCGTCATCCACAACCACGGCGAGGTGATAGGCGACGCTGACGTCCTTGCGGGCCAGGATCACGTCTCCCACAAGCTCCGGATCGGCCCTGATCCAGCCCTGCTCGCCATCCGGTCCCCGCCCCTCCTCCAGGAAGGCGAGTTGGTCGAAGCCGCCCAGCGCCTCTCGGGCCCGGTCTAGCGATAGCCGCCAAGCGAACGCCTCGCCCCGCGCCAGGCGGCGGGCCTCCTCGTCTTCAGCCAAGGGTTCGCCGCGGTAGACGCCGCCGTAAGCGTCAGCCCCATGGGGGGCGCGGCCGATATCGTCGAGCACCTCTTGGCGCGTCTTGAAACAGCGATAAATCAGGTCCCGCGCGCCCAGCGTCTCCAGAGCCGCGTGATAGGCCGCAAGACGGGTCGACTGACGCAGCACCGGCGTCTCCCAGCTCAAGCCCAGCCAGGCCAGATCCTCGTAAATCCCCGCCTCAAACTCGGGCCGAGCGCGGGTCTGGTCGATATCTTCGATGCGCAACAGGAAGCGACCCTCGACCGCGCGCGCGGCGTCATGGGCTGCAAACGCCGCGAAAGCGTGCCCGAGATGCAGGCGGCCCGTGGGCGAGGGGGCGAAGCGGGTGACAAGGGCGGCCATGTCCGTCGATTTAGGACGCCGCCGGGCTTCCCCGCTACCACCGTCAGGCTCCCGGCCGCTATAGAGGCCGCTATGGCCGCCCGGAGCTCTCCACCCCTCGACCCAGAAAGCCTCCAACAGGCCCGCGCCTGGCTGGCCGCGAGGGACCCTGCCCTGGCGCATATGGACGCCCTGACGCCGACCTTCGCCTGGCGCACGTCCCAAGGCGGCTTTGCGGGGCTGGTGCGGGTGATCACAGGTCAGCAGGTGTCGATCGCCGCCGCCGCGGCGATCTGGGCGCGGTTGGAGGCGGGCTTAGGCGCGGTGACGCCTGAGGCGGTCGCGGCGACCGATGTTCAGGGGTTGCGGGCGTTCGGACTGTCGGCCTCCAAGGCCCGCTATGTGAAGGCGATCGCAGACGCGCAGCTTTGCGGCGCCACAGACCTTGAGCGCTTGCGCGCGCTGGACGATGCAGCCGCCGCTCAAACCCTGTGCGGCCTGACCGGCGTAGGGCGATGGACGGCGGACATCTATCTGATGTTCTGCGAGGGACGACGCGACGTCTTCCCGGCGGGCGACCTCGCCCTGCAGGAGGGTCTGCGTATGGCGGAAGGCGCCGCCGTGCGTCCGAGCGAGCGCGAGCTTTTGGCGCGGGCCGAGCGGTGGCGCCCTCATCGCGGCGTAGCGGCGCATCTCATCTGGGCCTATTACGGCGCTGTGCGAAGCCGACAGGCGACGCCTTTAGCCAGCGTAGGGACGATCTGACATGGCGGCATTGACGGGGCCGAGCGTTGCGCCGGCCAGCGGCGGACCGGCGCGCCAGCTCGTGATCTTCACCCATGGTTACGGCTCCAACGGCCGCGACCTGATCGGTCTCGCCGGCTTTTTCGCCGAGCGCCTGCCCGACGCCGCCTTCGTCTCCCCCAATGCGCCCGAACCCGTGCCAGGCTTTCCGGGCGAGGCCTATCAGTGGTTCGGGCTCAGCCGGCTGGATCCCGATCTGATGGACGCCGGCGCCCGGGTGGCGGCGCCCAAGCTGGACGCCTTTATCGACGCGGAGCTGGCCCGGCATGACCTGCCGCCATCGGCTTGCGCCCTGGTGGGCTTCAGCCAGGGGACCATGATGGCGCTCCACGTGGGTTTGCGCCGGCCTGAACCGCTCGGCGCCGTGGTCGGGTTTTCAGGGCTTCTGACCGGGCCGCAGAGCTTGCCCAGCGAAATCCGCAGCCGCCCGCCCGTGCTGCTGGTCCATGGCGATCGCGATGACCGTGTGCCGATCCAGGCCCTGTTCGCCGCGTTGGAGAGTCTGGCGGCGGCGAAGGCGCCCGCGCTTTGGCGCATCTGCCCCGGCGCCGGCCACACCATCACGGAAGACGGGCTCGACCTGGCCTCCCAAGTGCTCCGCGATGCGTTCCGCGGGGGGTATCGGGGTTGGACGCCGGGTGAGGCTGTGCGGCGGTAGGGGCGCGCGCCCGAGCACGGCGGCGCATCCACTGCGGCTGCCCTACCCCTTGGGCAGGGTAATCACATCCCCGCGGGCCTTCAACCGATCCAGCACCCCATTGGGCCGGAGCAGGAAGTTGAGGTCGATGATCGCCACGGTCTTGCCGGGGTGCTGCAAGGCCTGCTCGATCGCCTGCATCCCTTGCGTCATGCCCCGTTCGAGCAAGCCCTGGACGCTCGGGCTCTGCATCAGGCAGCGGTCGAACACGGAGATCGTATAACTCTGCCCGATCGCCTTCAGGTCGGCGTTGGCCCAGGCCTTGGCGTTGGCCGGCGCTTTGGCGGACTCGCGGTCGATATCGTCCATGGCGGCGTCGAAACAGGCCAGGTCGGCGCTGGGCGACATCTGGGCGATGATCTTGGCGAAAGGGGCCGCGTCGAAGTCGCCGATATGGCGGATCGGCACGTGATCGGTCTCAGCCAGCTTTTCGATCGTCGAGATCGGCTTGGCGTCGGACAGGCCGGCGGCGCGGCGCCAATCGCCGATCAGGAAGCCGCCGGCGACCGCGGGCTTCATGTGCTCGTACTTGTCGGGCTTGGCGTGGAGCAGGGCCAGGACATGCTCATAGCGCGCGCGCTCCGAAGGCGGCAGCGCCTGGCTCAAGGTTTGGCCGTGCAGCTCAAAGGCGCCGCGATTGAAGAACAGGCTGACGCTGTCAAGCACGCTGAACTTGGGCTCCGGCGGCAGGAGCAGGGCCGTCGCCCCGTCCAAGGCGTTGCTGATCCGTGTTGTGTCCCACACCAGGAGGTGCGGTAGGGGCTGCAGAGAGCCGACGATGATCACCTCGGAGTCGCCCCGCGTCACCCGCCACAGGGCAGGTCCAGGAAGGTGTTTCACGATCTCCAGTTCCTGGACCACAGTGCTCTCGCCCTTGGGCGCGGTCGACGCCCACGGCGGCGGTCCGTTGGCCCAGGGGGAGGGCGGCGGCGTGGAGGATTGGGCGTGGGCCGATCCGCACATAAGCCCGATGACGACCGCGGCCGTCGCCACGCCGAAGCGAAAGCCCCGCAGGACGGCGCCGTTAAACGCCGTCCGCGGGCTGGGGCCCATAGAGTATAGGGTCTGGGTCATGACGCCGCTCCAAACACGCGAACGTGTCCTTACCACGGCCGATGAGACGGAATCTGGGCGTGGTGCGCGTTCGCGTTGCGCCGCGAGGCCCCTTGATCTATCCCGATCCCAACGACGTGCGACAGCCTGACGGCTCAAGAGGATAAGCGATGCAGGGACTGGTGACGGTCTTCGGCGGTTCGGGGTTTGTGGGGCGCTATGCGGTGCGGGCGCTGGCGAAACAGGGCTGGCGCATCCGGGTGGCGGTGCGCGAACCGCATCTGGCGCCCGAGCTGAAGGTCATGGGCGACGTCGGTCAGGTCGAGTTGGTGCAGGCCAATGTGCGCCATGAGGCCTCGGTGCGCGCAGCGCTGGTCGGCGCTCAGGCCTGCGTCAACCTTGTGGGCGTCCTGTATGAGGCCGGTCGCCAGTCGTTTGACGCCGTTCACGCGACAGCGCCGGGCCTGATCGCCGCCGCTGCGGCCGCGGCCGGCGCGACGCAGTTCGTCCAGGTGTCCGCGATCGGCGCCGACGCAGACTCTTCCGCCGCCTATGCTCGCACCAAGGCCGCTGGCGAAGCCGCCGTGCGCGCAGCCTTCCCGAGCGCGGTGGTTCTGCGGCCCTCGGTCGTGTTCGGCCCGGAAGACGGCTTCTTCAATCGCTTCGGCGCCATGGCGGCGATGTCGCCGGTTCTGCCGCTGATCGGCGGGGGCGAAACCAGGTTCCAGCCGGTCTATGTGGGCGACGTGGCCGCCGCCATCGTCGCGGCCCTGGCGCAGGAGAGCGCCGCCGGTCGCACCTTTGAGCTTGGCGGTCCCGGCGTTTACAGTTTCAAAGCCTTGCTGGAGCTGCTGTGCCGGGAGACGATGCACCGTCGCCTTCTGCTGCCGATCCCCTTCCCGGTGGCCAGCCTCCTCGGAAAGATCGGCGACCTTCAGGCCAAGCTCCTGCCGATCGCGCCCCAAGTCACCAGCGATCAGGTCGAGCTGCTCAAATCCGACAACGTCGCCAACCCGGCGATGCCGGGACTGGACGATCTTGGCGTGTCGCCCACGGCGGTGGACGCCGTCATACCCACCTACCTCTGGCGCTTCCGCCGCGGCGGCCAGTTCGCCCAGCCCGAGGCGGCCAACGCCTAGTCAGCGCTTGCCGATTTGAGCGGCGGCCCAGGGAACTTTTTTCCAGGCCGACTAGCGAAATCCACCAAGCTTCCTTATTTGGATCGTCGGGTCCACTTTTGCCTCATGCCTAGGCTGGCCGCCTCGTGATCGAGGACGCGGCTGCAGGATGAGGCTGGGCTCGCCCATAAGGTGGAACAGAGCTGATATGAGCGCTTATGAGGAAGACGGAGCGGCCGCCCTGCAAGGGACGGCGAAGGCGCAGCCAACGACGGCGCCTCGCGCCAGCCTAGGGCGGCGACTGCGCCTGCCCTTGTTGCTGGCCCTGCCGATACTGATCGTGGCCGCCGCCCTGTACGTCTATCTGACCGGCGGCCGCTACGTCTCGACCGACGACGCCTATGTGCAGTCGGCGCGGGGCTCGGTCTCCGCCAATGTCTCGGGCCAGGTGGTCGAGGTGGACGTACGGGAGAACCAGTTCGTCCATGCCGGCGACGTGCTGTTCCGCCTGGACAGCCGGCCCTATGATGTGGCGGTCGAACAGGCGCAGGCCGAGTTGGTCAGCGCCCAGGAGGGCGTCTCCGCCACCCAGGCGTCCTTGGGCCAGACCGGCGACGAGGTGACGGCCGCTCAAGACACCCTGGACTACGACCAGAAGGAGCTGGCGCGCCAGAAAGCCATGGCGGCCTCAGGCGTGTCGTCGCAGCAGCAGCTGGACGCGGCCCAACATGCCGTCGATAGCGCAAAGGCGGCGCTGGCCGCCGCCAAGCAGCACCAAGCCAATGTGCTTGCGACCTTGGGCGGCGCCGCGAACGGCCCGATCACCGCCTACGCCAACGTCAAACGCGCCCAGGCGGCGCTGGACCGCGCCAAGCTGAACCAGTCCTACGCCACCATCCGCGCCCTGCAGGACGGGGTCGTCACCAAGGTGGAGCAGCTTCAGGTCGGCGACTATGTCAACGCCGCCCAGCCCCTGTTCGATCTCGTGGCCCCGCGCCTGTGGGTCGAGGCCAATTTCAAGGAAAATCAGCTCAGCTATATGCGCCCAGGCCAGCCGGCGACGGTCAAGATCGACGCCTATCCGGGCCGCACCTATCATCTGCATGTCGCAAGCCTCAGTCCCGGCACCGGCAACAGCTTTTCCGTCCTGCCGGCGGAGAATGCGACGGGCAACTGGGTCAAGGTGGTGCAGCGCCTTCCGGTGCGGCTGGTGTTCGACACCGACGCCTCAGACATTCGCGTCCCCCTCGCCGCCGGCCTGAGCGCCACGGTGACGGTGGATACCGCGCACCGGCGCACCCTGTTCGGCTTTGGGCTGAACCACCACACGGTCGATCCGAGATGAGGTCTCGGCTGAGCCGTTCCGTCCCCTCATCTCCCCTATCGCGAAGCAATGGGGGCGTACGTCCGAAGGACGGGAGGGGGCCGCGCCGGAGCGCGGAAAACGTGGCGGCGACGTTGGCGCTGTTCGACCCGGCTAAAGCCGTGCAGCCCCCTCCCGCCTCCGGCGTACTCCCCCATCAAAGATGGGGGAGAGAAGGGGCCGCGTCATGACCATGGCCACGCCCACAGCGGCCGTGGACTCCGGCGCAGACCTGAAGCGTCCTCTGATCGTCCTGTCGATCATGACCGCGACGGTGATGAACTCGCTGGACACCACCATCGCCAACGTGGCCCTGCCCCATATCCAGGGCAGCGTCTCGGCGTCGGCGGATCAGATCACCTGGGTCCTGACCTCCTATATCGTCGCCTCGGCGATCATGACGCCGATGACCGGCTGGCTGGCCGGGCGGTTTGGGCGCAAGCGGGTGTTCCTGATCTCCATCGCCGGCTTCACCTTCGCGTCGGCGCTCTGCGGGATCGCGGGCAGCCTGGTCGAGATCGTAGGCTTTCGGCTGTTTCAGGGCGTCTGCGGCGCCGCGCTGATCCCCCTGTCGCAGGCGGTCTTGCTCGACATCTACCCCAAGGAGCGCCACGGCCAGGCCATGGCCATCTGGGGCATGGGCGCCATGCTGGGGCCGATCCTGGGTCCCGCGCTCGGCGGCTTTTTGACCGACAACTACAGTTGGCGCTGGGTGTTCTACATCAACCTGCCGTTCGGGATCTTGGCCTTCTTCGGCATCCTGCTGTTCGTGGCGGAGTCGCGGAACGCCAACGCGCCCCGGCTGGATTTCTTCGGCTTCCTGGCCTTGGCGCTCGGCATCGGCGGCTTGCAGATGATGCTGGACCGGGGCCAGCAGAAGGACTGGTTCGGCTCGACCGAGATCTGGGTCGAGGCCGCCATCGCCGCCATCGGCTTCTACTGGACGGTGGTGCAGACGGCGACCGCAAAGCAGCCCTTCATCAGCCGCGCCCTGTTGAAGGATCGCAACTTCGTCGTCGCCACCATTTTCGGCTTTCTGATCGGCATCCTGCTGTTTGCGACCCTGGCGCTGCTGCCGCCGATGCTGGAAGACCTGATGAACTATCCGGTGGTGACGACGGGCCTGGTCACGGCGCCGCGGGGCGTGGGCACGTTCGTCTCCATGTTCATCGTCGGTCGCCTGATCGGGCGGGTCGATACGCGATGGATCCTGTTGACGGGCCTTCTCATCACGGCGTTTTCGCTCTCGCGCATGAGCCACGTGAACTTGCAGATGGATGCAAGCCTGGTCGTCACCTCGGGCGTCATGCAGGGGATGGGCGTGGGCCTGATCTTCGTCCCGCTGTCGGCCCTGGCGTTCGCGTCCTTAGGCGCAGGCCTTCGCGCCGAAGCCGCCGGCATCTTCACCCTCGTCCGCAACATTGGCTCCAGCGTCGGGATCTCGATCATGGAGGCGCTGCTGGTCCAGAACTCGGCCACGGTCCATGCGGACCTGATCCGCCACGTGCGCCCCGATAACCCCAATCTGATCGCCGCAGGTCAACTCGGCGGCTTCGCCACGCCTCATGGCCTGGCGCTGATGAACGCGCAGGTCGGCCAGCAAGCGGCGATGATCGCCTATGCGGACGATTTCAAACTGATGATGCTGGTGGCGCTCGCCGCCATACCCATGCTGCTGCTGCTGAGCCCGCCCAAAAACGCGCCGGCGGCGGGCGAAATCCACGCTGTGGAGTGATGATCGTGTCGATACGCTTTAATCGGAGCCGCAGACCGGCGGCGGCTTTTGCGTCGGTCGCGGCGGTCGCCCTGGCCGGCTGCCACACCGTCGGGCCGAGCTTTCGGGCGCCCCCGCCGCCGGCCACGTCCGCCTACACCCAGGCCGGCGACCCGCTGCTCAAAGACTTGGGCCCCAACGCGCAACACATCGCGCTCGGCCAAAAGGTCGCCGACGATTGGTGGCGAGCCTTCCAATCGCCCGACCTCGACCGGGTCATGCGCCAGGCGTTGGCCGGCAACCCGTCCCTGGCCGCCGCCAACGCCACGCTGGCGGCGCTGCACGCCGACCTCGCCGCCGTCAAGGGCCAGCGATTGCCCGAGGTGGACCTCTCGGCCGGCGTGGAGCGCGAGCGGCTGAACTTCCAGGCCTTAGGCCTGGGCGCCAATACCTTTCCAGGTCTGTCGATCGACAACAATCCGACCTTCCCGCTCTATTCGGTCGGCCCCAGCGTATCCTACGCTCTGGACCTCTGGGGCGGCGTGCATCGCCAGGTGGAGTCGGCCGCTGCGAGGACACAAGCCCAGGCCCGCCAGGTCGATGCGGCCTATCTGACCCTGACCGGCAATGTCGCCACCCAGGCCGCCCTGATCGCGGCGGTGCGGGCCGAGATCGCGACCGTCAAGTCCGTCGTCGCCGACGATGAGCGCAACATCGGATTGGTGCGCAGCGCGTCCCGCGCCGGCGGCGTCGCGCGGGAGGAGACGGTCAACGCCGACGCCCAAATGGCCGCCGACAGCGCCCTTCTGCCGCCGCTTGAGCAGCAGCTCAGCCTCGCTCGCCACGCCCTGGCGCGCCTGGTCGGCCAGGCGCCGGCGGACTGGACGCCGCCGGACTTCGACGTCTCGACCCTGCCTCTCCCTGAGACCATCCCCGTCAGCCTGCCCTCCGCCCTGGTGCGCGAGCGGCCGGACATCCTTCAGGCCGAGGCGGAGCTGCATGCGGCCACCGCCGATATCGGCGTGGCGACCGCCAAGCTCTACCCCAACATCACCCTCAGCGCTTCGCTCGCCGAAAGCGCCCTGACGCCCCAGACCGTCTTCTCCGCCACCGGTACGGCCTACACGATCGGGGCTGGATTGACCGCGCCGCTGTTCGACGGCGGTCGTCTACGCGCCAGGCGTCAAGCCGCGGTCGCCGAGGCCGAGGTCGCCGCCGCCGCCTATCGCGCCACGGTGCTGCACGCCTTCACCGAGGTGGCGGACCTGCTCTCAGCGCTGGGCCACGATGAAGCCGCGTTGGCGGCCGC
>Ga0209611_10008124_pt1 | contig 16554 bp, 7 predicted proteins | sample S1TSphgellanicum_3_FD_187693 | JGI IMG/M metagenome (GOLD analysis project Ga0209611, IMG submission 187693) | Host-associated microbial communities from peat moss isolated from Minnesota, USA - S1T2_Fc - Sphagnum magellanicum MG (SPAdes) (version 2) | ecosystem: Host-associated > Plants > Peat...
AAAAAAAAAAAAAAAAAGAAAAAAAGATTTGTTTGTCAATTGAAAAAAAGCACCTTGGAGAAATACCATATGATATGTTATGAGCCTCCCCTAATTCTCGAACCTATTATTATGTACATCCACCCTCAGACAACCACCCTCGAGGCTACAACCCTCAAATTAGGGGAGGCCCTCAGGAGCAGACCTAAAAAGTATGATTGAAAGTTGAAATGGTGAAATATTTCAGCACATTCAAGAAAAGTAGCTAGCTCACATTGATGGTGCTCAGTAGTACTGCACTTGTGGACTTGGTTGGTGGGTGACATGAATGTGAGTGAGCTACTTTTTTTAGTCGACAAAAACTACTACTACTACTTAAGGTAATGAAGACTGCAGAGAAAAAAAATTTACAAAGGGAAGGAAGTTCAAATGAATGAACATGGACTCCCCTGCAAAATCGCAATAAAAAAAAATTTAAAATTGCTAAAAATAAAATGCTATATCAAAAATAATCAAAAGTGCTAAAATCATGCGACTTTTTGAGATTGTCAATAGCCAGAAATTTCTACTGAGATTATTCAAAAGAACTGTCAGATGTGTTTATTCATGGGTTCAATTAGGTAGCTCAAATTATAGAAGGATGCATTTTAAAGAAAAAAAAAAGCTTTCATAATTTAGCTTAATCACCAGATGTGCCTATATGTGGTTCAATTAGGTAGCCCAAATTATATAGAAGGATGTATTTTTAAAAACAATTATGTTCATAATTTAGCTTAATCACCATATGTGTTTATAAATGTTATAGAAGGATGGTTTTTGAATTTTTTTAAAAATATTTTAGCTTGTAGTCAAAATTTGGCTAAATCTTCCTGTGAGTGATTACCACATTGGCTATAATTACCAAAAAAAAAAATGCCACAATGAACAAACATGGCCTCCTCCACTTACAAAATTGCACATATTTAGGTAGTAGCCAAATTTGGCTAAATATTCGTATGAACCATTTGCCACATTGGCTATAATTACAACCAAAAAAAAAATTGCCACAATGAACAAACATGGCCTCGATATCACTACAAAAATTGCAAATGTTTTGCAATAAATTTTTTCAATAGTTGATAGGTAGTTAGGTAATTCATTTTATTCATTAATTAATTAATTCATTGATTGATTGGCGTGAGAAAATCCCAAGTTGCAAGTTCCAACCGACCTTCACGAATATCTCGCTCCACCGCGCATTTATGACGACGACAACAACAACAACCCCTTCGCAGGCTTCATTTATAAACGCGGCTTCTGTTGAGTACTACTCGAGTGACCGTAACACACGTCTAACGCATCACCGACTTTGCATTCAATGCCGCATTTATGTACCCATTACGCGTGCATCGCCTTCTCCTCACCTTCCAACTTCCATGTACTTGTTGTGCTATCAAATGGAAGTAAGTAATGGCTCTCTCAATATACAACTCTTTCGTTTTTGACAAAATCCCATCTCTCTCTCTCTCTCTCTCTCGTCTGCCGTCAGAGACCGTCTTTGGCTGCTGCTGCTGCTACTACTACTCCTACTACCACTTGTGGTTTCATTGAGTCCTTTTGTCAATGGGGGAGGCAGAGAGTTTTCATAGAATAGCAATGAGTCCAGCAGGGAATGCGGAGGTGAAGGCACAGCCGCCTATTTACAAGAGGCGAACATGTCGGATTTGTTGTGGGGTGACGGCGCTGCTTGTGTTGGCTCTTGTGGTGGTGATTATTGTTTTGAGCCAGACGTTGTTCAAGTTTAGGGATCCCGAGGTGAGTATCATCTCCATGAAGCTGGAGTCCATCAGTGTGGCCTTGGATGTGCTTACGCTTTCGGCAATGCTCAATATCTCGGTGGCCACTGACGTTCGGGTCACCAATCCTAACCATTACAACTTCAAGTATACCAACAGCACAGCAATGATGTTTTATCATGGTCAGCAGGTGAGAGAATGTGCCTTCATTGTGCCGTTTTGAACATTCTGTTTTATCTTCTTTCGAAACGAGGAGATTTTTATTTTTTTCCCTGCTCCTCTTAGGCAAATAGAGAGGACTTCAGAGACTTGCTCGTCCCTTTATAGAGAACTGGAAACACCTACTGCAATAGGAGGAGGAGAGTGTTCTTTTCAGTTTGATCCCTTAGGTCTTTGTGGAGGTGGAATCAGTTGCAAGAGAAAGAACGTCCAAGGTAATGATCTAGCTCGATCTTGTTAGGCGAAAATGCTTTAACATTTACAAACGGTATGCCTCCGGATATCAGGAATGGTTCGGTATTATTGTGGCAAATCATGACCAGCAGACTGTGCTGCTGTACTAGTTAAAATGTCGAACCCTAGAGGCCTTGTACTAAGTTTTTGAGGAGTCCTCGTGCCACAAACTCTTCATAGGAACTGACCAGGGGTGCACACAGACAAGAGAATTGATTGACCTGGCTAGGATTGAGTGGCAGGCTCCAGGCTCATTCCTGTGTGTAGGTTAGTATGGAATATCAATAGAGACTTGGGAGCCATGAAATAATGTTCTTAGATGTTATCAAACGTACACAGAGCGGGCTAATGACAGAAAGTTGCATCTCAACTTGCATTACTGCAATGCAATTCCATATGGCAATTGGTTTCGTGGGCCTTTTTAAAACTATTAGTAGGGACTGTGGAACCTGAAAGTTGCATTGGGATTTGGGAGTCCATCAATGTCTGTCTAAATGCACTGTGAAATGTGTATGTTTATGCACACCGTCCAGTATGTATATGTATGTTGATTGTTGAATGTGTTGATCAGATTGGCGATATTTCACTTGGTGCTGGTGAAATCCGAGCTAAGCAGTCTGTGGATATGGCAGCTATCGTCACAGTTGAAGCATTGAAGATTGTGGAGAGTCCAAACGTGCTAAGTGATTTGGAATCTAGGATTGCTCCATTGAACCTAACTTCTTCCATCCCAGGGCGAGTGAATGTGGCAGGGATTTACAAGCATCATGTTGTGGCAACTCTTGATTGTAATATGGAGATCTGGGTCACCAACCAGACTTTGAAGGACTATCAGTGCACACAGCACGTGAAGCTGTGATTCCCATTTGCAATGAAAGGGCTACAGTCTGTGGAGTTGATGGGAAAATGCACAGTCTGTGTTTGCATTCTCTGACTTGGCCTCAGTGAAGCTTGGGATGAACAGACAGCTGTATTGTGGAGGAAATAGTCAAGCAGCTGTGTACCAGGACAGTACTTGATGCTGCTCTCCAATTCAGCAGAATGCACGTTTTATTAGAATAGAGGGTGGAGGATGTATAAGGGGATAGGTTTCTCACAGTGGTAGCTCAAAACTCAAAGGCGCCTTCCACTCTACACAAGACAAACTGGGTGTTGGAGCCATGGTAGAGTAAGTCCATGGGAGCATCTTTCAGTACCCTGTGAACACATTGGAAGAAGACTTGCTGTTGAAAATTGCAGTAAGCTTATGTAAAAGCTTGACCTACTTTATAGACAACATCACAAGAACCAAGGTCAAGTCATGTGACTGAAAATATGTGCATCTTTGGGACTTCAGTGCATTCTCTGTAACCAGAGGACAATAGTAGGCTCAAGATCCTTCCATTCTAGGAGGGATATTCACCCTCATGGTGAACTAGGGAATTCCTCTGAATGCTTTGGGCTGGAATCTAAGGCGAGACTTATACCTAGTATGAGACTTTGGTTAATTGGGTATTGAGGTGCATGGTGTATGCAGCAGGCCAGGGTGAACCAGCACCTACACTGGACCCGGTATGTTCACCTTTCTTGAGTGAGGCCTTTTAGGGGCCATGTTTCACTTAGGGAATGTTTAAAATTTGAACTCGAAGATTCTGATTTAGTTTTAGGATGAGTTAGAAGGAACCCTAAAAAATTGGGATTTTCACCATGGTAGCAGTGTAGGTAGGTACTGAAGACTAGACAACAGAGAAACAGCTAGGAAAAGAAGTGTATTATGGAAAGTGCTGGGTACAAGCCATTGTGCCTGGTAATGGTGCCTTCAAGGAGTTTTGGGCAAGCCTGGTAAGGTGAGTAAAAATTTCTGAAAGGACAGCAAAAATAGGCACAATAGCCTGTACCCCACAAGTGCATGTTCCATAACAGAATGGTTTTCATGAATTGCACAATGGGCATCTGGATTTTTAACAATGGTTAGGTCATGTAGACCGAAGAAGACTAAGTTGTCAATTGTGCCTTGTTAAGGGGATCAAAAAGAGGCAGAAAAGGTCACATGAAAACCACTTAATAACCAGCTACCTTAATGGTTATGCCCGAGCCTGTGTCTCCAGAGTTATCAACACATGCACACACACAAAACCATGTAGTAACGTTTTGCAGTGTATGGGGTCTCACCCATTTTTTCTAGTGCTGCTATTAGTATGTACTATATACTAAATGCAACATCAGTTTGAATTAAAATGGATGCTTTTATTTTGGGTTGCATATGAGTATGGCATTGATGTATATACGGTTTGCGTGATACTAGGGGTATATGAACATTGGTATGATAATTTTTATTGCTCACCATGCATGAAAAAAATGCCATAGAGATTTACAAAAATCAGTTTCACTGATCACTTAAGTACACATGCTGTTTGAGGTTTCAGGAAGGTAGTTTGTTTGCTGCAAGTCAAAAAGATGCTGCTGCAATCCCCAACCACAATATAGGATATTCAACAAGACAGATCCTATCATAGCACGGATGTAAATGCCTAATGCCACTGACCTGCTCAGACCTAGCTACATCGACCAAAAGCTTGGTATTGGGACTTTTTGCACTTGTGAAAAAAGAAACAAGTTTGGTATGTGTGGCTGAACCTTAAGACGTTCTCCCTACAATGCAAATTTTCACCAATTTACTTCAGTTCATTCATACCCAATTGGTATGTTTTACAGCTAAGGGGTACAGCAACATGTTTTTTTGGTTTTTCTTGATGTTGCTCAGTTGGCCACATCTATCCAAGCAAGGTAATTGCAGGTTGCAATCTTTCATTTTGGCATATTAGTAGAATGGCTACGCACCTTCATGCTACACATGTTGTTTGGGGTTATGAAGATGATAAAATTTTCAGCTTAGAATTCAAAGTAAGCAATGATGTTGGGATTATTAATGGTGCAAGTGAAGCTTAAGTTTGGTAGAAAAGTTGGTGGATGGGAATTATGCAATATCCAAGCTAGTTGCTAGCAAGTTGTCACTTGTGCAAAGCGCTAGACTCATATTTGAAGACCTTGCATCATGACCAAATGCAGTAGAAATGTTAGTACCATCTAGGGGAATTGAATTCCAATTCAAAAATGTACTTTGCCCAGTGCAATGGATGGTGGACTTGCAAAACAAAACCCACTTCACTACCAAAATCCCCATTTACAAAGCAAAGAGTCGTGGACAAGATGATACAACTCAGCATTGTTTTCAACATATGTAGGCCTAATTTCTAGAAGACAATCAAATGCCTATAACTCCAATCCATAGCAACCCTTCATCTCATTCCATTATCTAATGTTAGTATAGAATGGGAAATCCTAAATTTTATAGAATTCTTTTGCAAGCTTCTTGACCACCCACTATAATAGATCTTGTCTTTTACTCCATTTTTACATGACAAAATTTTAGTCAAAACAAACTCTTGAACAAGTTGATATTAAATTCAAATTGGACTAGTCATATACGACAAGCATAAGTAGTATAGGTCAATCATATTAAACATGACCAAATGACTAGTTATGTTCACTATGTCGTGTCCATTTTGACTAACAACCAACCCATCATTTTGTTATGTTTATTTTGATTTAATATTAATTTGTATTGTTAATTGATGTGACAACTTGTTTGTTTTGATTAAAAACTAACATAGGTGCTAGTGGATGTTGATTGATAAGTAACATATATCATAATTGTGATCTAAGTTTTATCTATTGATGAACTTGTGCTTCGCATTGGATGCACTACTAATGGTGATCAATAGATGAGAAAAATGAATTGATTTTGTGAAAATTAAGTTCCATTTAAATGAAAATGTTGAATGAAATTGCATGCAATTTCAATTGAATTGAAAAGAAATCGGATGCAAATTGGTGCAAAAGATATTGAAAATTTGCTCGTGACTGTGATGTTGAAATTTTCTTTTGGAAAGACATATTTTCATTCCTCTTTACATGGGAATCAATTAAATAGATTCTATTTGAAATTGTCCAAAAAATGATTTATGAAACTTAAAGTTGTCTTACTTAAACCGATTTTGATGCATAATTGTCATAACAAACTAATGACAATTCCTAGGGATATAAAATCTAGGTAAGGCATGTAGGTGTCTAGGCCCCCTACCTTAGGCATGTACACCTCCCTCCCCGAAGCATGTAGGCCATTTAAACATGGTTGAAATCATGTGTAAGCATTTCCTCAAGGCATGTAGGCCATTTAAACATGGAGGGCATGTCATAGGAAAAAATTGAACCCTTCATTTCCATGGCTAGAAGTCAAGGCCTTAATCATACAACCACTTCACGTGGTAACAAATAATGTCATTGTAAAAAATATAAACACACATTTATTTTAAATTTTGCACATTATAACATTTATATTCACCCCATTACAACTTTAATTAACATATTATGTTAACACATAACTATAAACATGAATCAATTTCAAATTGTCTTGTGTACATGTATTTCACATCTACATTCTTTAAAGAAGAAAACTAGGTATAGGAAGGTAAATAATAGGTAGGTAAGTTGTAAGTAGGTTATAAATAAGTAGATGGCAAACATTTTGATACAATTACTTCTTGCCCACCTATTACTTGGCCACTTACCTACAAGTTATGTATTATCAACCTTTACCTACCTATTAATTATCGACCCCCAATCTACTTACAACCCATTTATTATTTATTTACCTAATAATTACCTATGTACATACTTATTACCAACCTTCAACCTACTTGTCACCTACCTATTGAGTTATCTATTATTTAACTACTTGCAAAAATTATTTGTTTCCTATTTATAACCAAACCCAACCTATTAATATTACCAATCTACAACCTACCTACATATTTAGGGGAACCCAAGTGACATTTAGTACATGCCTAGGGGGCCTACACACCTACACATGGTATGTATATAAAATAACACTCTCAATGATTAAAATTTGGCACATAACATGTAGTAAACCAGATCACCCATGGAATGACTTAAATTAGTCACACCATTGCAAACATTGACATCATAAAACGTTGACGCAATCCATGTGTTACTAACATTATCTTATTCAAAGAAAAATTATAGTCAACCTAATCAAATTAAACATGCCTACTATTGGGTGGAGGAAAAAAATGGACAAATAATTATTTCATGTTAAAAACTTGTAACTTAATCATATACATGTCATTGTAATAACATTATAGTCACAATGTTAAGAACATAAAATACATGATTTTGTTGTAATGACTAGATATAAATGAGTTTAAACTGATTTTTCAATTTAATTAGATTTCATGAAGTTGAATGTAGATCTAATGTATGGTTGCACTCCACATTCTCAAAATTAACCACATTTGTGATCTCAACGAGTTTGAGGTTTGAGATATTCAAACAACTTGTTTTTCAAAATTTGATTATTAACCATATTGATCCACACATGATTGGTAGGGTTGTAATCAAAGAGAGGTTTAATAGCAAATGGGCAATTATATTTCATCTAGAGTGCCATAAAAAAAATGAAATTAATAATAAAACTTCATCCAATAAGGTGTCATATGCAGCAACTTCATATATTTTATTGGTATAAAAGGCTATAATAATGTGCCTTCAGGATTCCCAAATGACCATGAAATAAGGTTTAAGCTTATGGTTAAATTTAATATTAAGGGTAATTAATATCATAGTACTTGGGCGGTTTTAAAAATTATCTGTTGAAATAAGTTATTTAGTCCAAAATTTTTGGTTAGACAAATTCCTTTTTAATTCTAGAAATTTCAGCATATGTGTAATATATGTAATAAACATTGTTAATATTTTATAGATATTTCACTACATTAGTGGTCAAATGGATGTAAAGTAATTGATTTGGTGAGGTAGGTCCTTGGTTCAAAATTGGTTGGCAATTTGAATGTGTTTTTGAAAATTTCAGTAGGAAGGGCTGAATTTTTCTAAAAATTTCAACAAACTTGAAAATAATTTAATTTATGCCAAAGCTGCCCAAGTACTATGGTAATGACATTCATTAACACTGCACCAATATGAATTTTGAATAAGGATGTTCAAATTTGGGAATTTTTGTTAGGTTGATGTCCCATTTTGAGATGTCCTTTTAAGACCTTGGCCGAACAACAATCATAATGATTTATAGGTTTTTTTTAATATAGAAACAAGTCAAGTTTTCACTAATTTATAAAGAGATTAATGTTGAAAGAGAAAATACATCTATTGATTTGAAAAGAAAATGTAATTAGAAAGGGGGAACAAATGTTTACCCATTCCTAGGAAAGAGTGATTAGAAAGGGCAAAGTAAAATGTCCAACCCCAAATCATGTATGGAGGAGATATTAAAAGATTGTTAGATCCCACTTCCCATTGAATATTAATATATTTAATGTTTAGAATGATTTTATTGAATCTAAATAATTTCATAAACATAAATATTGATGTAAATAATGTAGACTTGTCCAACTTTGATAAAATGTTTTGATGGATATTTCATTTTCAATGTTGATTTGAATATGTTTTTAATTATGATTAAAAAATGTCCATTAAAATATTACAAATTTTTTAAAGATGAAATATAATGGTTTTATGTTTTTATATTTTATTTAATTGATAAAAATGATAAGTATAAATTTATTATACTATTTTAAATTTTGATTAAAATCGTCATTAAAATGAAAATATCAATATTAGTTATAAAAATGATCAATAATTTAGTTTTAATAGTATAATTATAATCTAATTTCATATTAATTTATTTGTAATTTTTATTACAAACGAAAAGTTACCATCATGTTGAATTAAATGTTACCAATTGTCGGAATTATGAACATTATGAAAGTTAATCAATATCAAAGGGTGCAATCACAATAGGATGTACCATAGCAAGTGTAATGCTTGTTTGATTTTTCCATGTTTTAAATTTGTAATTTAATTTGATGTTAAAATTGTAAAATTTGTGTATATAATTATATTCTTAATATATCTAGGAACACGTGAATTAATTTGAAATTAATCCAATGGATAAAAAATAAACAAAAACATTCATTAAACACTATAATGCTTGTTTTTAAGTAGTAAAAGGACTTGTAAATGGATGTGAATTTTTTTGAAAATGACGTTTTTTGTCAAAATTTAAACATAAACCTTAATAAAATAGTATGACGAATTTTTTCAAAAATTTAAAAACCTTTTCAATATTTAAAAAATATTTCACACAAAGCAGTCACAAAAACAGTCAAAAAGCAAGTGGGTGTGGCTCATGTTATCCCTTTTGCACCCCAAATCCATTAATAAAATGTGGATGTAGAATGTGGTTTAATGGTTTGAAATACACCAAGACACATTGAAATTTAGGACATTTAAAACATTTTGCAATCATGATGTGTAGGTCAAAAAATCTAATTATAATTTAAGATTCATCTTTCAAAACATAAATAATGTATTATTTAGTAAACCATTAAGCTTTAAAATGTAGTTGTTGAATGAAAACGTGAAACACAAATGCATTTGAATGTGAATCATGGACTTTTAAATAACAACATACACAAAATAACCTCAAGGTTTTCAAGACCTTAGTGTGATAAATAATGATAGTAGGTTGAGAGACATGTGATTTATAATTAATATGCAATTGATTTGATCAAAACATTATATCTTTGAATAATGTAGAATTTGAAATCAAGAGCCAAACTTTGAACATGTGTCAATTAAATAAAATTTGAAAAATTGTTATAATTAAAAAAAAATTTAATTGTTGGACACATCAACTTTTATGGGTTTTAAGTCTTGCCCAAATTTCATTTTGCATCCAATGTATTGCCCACAAACAAGATCATTTTTATTTTCTTTTTTTCTGGTTGCTTTTTGTGTTCTATTTTTTCCATCTTGTAAAGCTTCTATGGCAACAAGTCATTCATCTTTGCATGTATTTGTCATTCAATTAATGGCACACTAAAAAAATTGTAACTTCAACATTTTCATAGGATGTGAAAAACACAACATGATTTAATAGATTCATAATTTTCAAGATTGCTTTAAAAAGTTGATTAATGTAATACAAAGACAAATTGAACACATGTTTGTAGAGTAATTAATAAACTTTGAAAATTTCATCTCAAGGATAAAATATTCTTGAATATTCCAAAAGATTATATTTTTCTTGACAAAATTTTGTTCTTTGAAAAAATTAAATTTGAAGATTACAATTTTTTTACAAATAATATAATTAATGTCAAAGATGCCAAGGCATTACAATAATAAATAAAATTTAAATATAAAAATGACATCAATGTACAATAAATTATGCAATAACCAAGATGGATAGTTTTATTATAATAGTTTATATTTGTGTAAGGGATTAGGATCACCAAATGAATTTTAAAAGGTCTACATACAAAGCTTTTGATCTCATCAATTTTTGTTTATTTTACAGCAACAATTTCATCTTCTATCCTAATTTTTTTTTATCATTATTTTAATAAATCGTCAGTAACACATTAGTTTTGTCACAAGACATGCACAATGTAATATTTATTTATTTATTCATATTATGTATGTCATCTTGTAATAATGATCAAATGGTATTTTGCATATATAATGTCTTGTAAATATTCATAAGTCCTTGATCAATTTTGTTAAAGATTGATTTTATGAAACAAAAAAAATGTCAAATGTGAATTTCTATGATAATATTATCTACAAATATACTTGAACCATTCTTCGATTTTTTTTGCATTATTACATTTTTAAAAAATCATCTTTTGTTTTATTTTGGTTAAGTAATTTGATAAACATCTAGGTTTTAAATGTTTCAAAATTTTCCCTCTCTTTTGAAAGATGAATACCCATGTCACATAAAACATCCTTGTAGAGCTATAAATGAATTGATATCATATGGATTGTGCTACATAATAATTATGTGATGCATAAATTCAAGTAGATTATCAAAACCCATATTAAACTAAATTTTTAGCTATATATATATAAAGAAAAAACATTGAAGAGAATAATAGATCTTTTTTCTTTAGTACACGAATTCTTTCAATTGTTTCTTTCTTCATAATGCACATATAATGAAGTGAACATCAATTGTTGTGTAACAGTTTAAGTGAGTGCAAATCACAATTATTTGAAAAAACACACTTTTAATATTTTAAATTCTATGATCAACCTTCATTCTTGTTTTGTGTTTGAAACACATTTTCATTGGATTAATACCAAATGAGTCATAATGTGTTTTCACATTTGTTGCCTTTTGCCTTTTATGCATATAATTCACACATAATGTTTGCATAATTGTAAGAAATCAAACAGATTGATACAACTTAAGATCTATGAAGCAAAAAAAGAAGCAAAGAAAAGATTGAGCACCATGCATAATATTGAAACAACTCCATCATGGTTGTTTCCACATGTTAAATGCAATTTTTTCTTCCATTCTCACCTTTTGTATTGACATTTGCTTCTTTGTTAACAATCTTTTGAACAATGTCAACATATCCACATGAAATTTAATCAGACAACACATGTTCATACGTCAATGACATGATATGTTAAAATAACCTTGATATAAATGAATTTCAACTAAAGGTTAATGATGATATGATGCAATATGTAACATGCAATAAATTATCCTTATTTGCATCAAGATTAAAAATATTGAAAAAACAAGGAAAAAAAAAATTTATCATTGTGGAACAAGAAAAAAATTCAAGTGTTCTTGAAATGAGAGACTAATTCATTCTTATATCAAATTGAGGCATGAACAACATTGCAATGCAACTTGAATTAAATTCAAATACATTGAAAGAAATTTGACTTGAATTGAATTGAATAAAAATTTAAAAAATGAAATGCAAATTGGTAAAAAAGATATTCAAAATCTTCTTGTGAATATGGTGGTGAAAAAAAAAACTTAAAAAAAACACAAATCCAAAAAAACACCTTTTCATGCCTCTTTGATTACGAATGGGTTAAATAAATTTTAATTTGATACTAAAATTTATTTAACTATGAGGACAACTCATGAAACCTAAAGTTGTCCTACCTATAGCAATTCCAATGAATCATAATCCTTGAAATTATATAAAGATTTTTTTTTTTTCTTTTTTTTTTTTTGGTGGCATAATGTCACACAAACAACTTCCATAATAAAAAGAAATCTTCCATAACATAAGCCATCCTCTTTATAAAAAAAAGGTTGACAAGACATGCTTATCTTTACACATAAAAGAGGTAGCATCAAGGGTAGCATTTTTGTACATATAGGGTTTGGGGCTCCCTGCTGAGGTCCAAAGGGCCTTAATTAAGACCAGGAAGGGCCTCAAAGGGTACTCTTTCTATTAGACAGCTTTATCAGCTCAGAAGTAGTGTTGGCTGGGTATCAAGTCTTGACCTGATTATCACCTCAAGTATTGATAACTTATTGGCCGGTTATCAATACCTAGTCGTTCGTATTGGTCTTTTAAATTGATTTATAAATAAATAAAATTTAACCGCCTATGCCAGACTAATAACTGGCAGGAGAACTGACGATTATAAGCCGGTTATTTAATGACCTACTTTATGCTTTAACTAAAAGATTATTACCAAAAATATTGATAACCTAATTGACACACACAAGAACAGAAAAAAAATGACCTAACTGGCTTGCTATGAAACAAAAATCAAATAACCGACCAACATTGTTCATAATCAAAGAAATTTGGGGTACTCGGTCTTATTAAAGTCTTTAACGTTTCAGAAAGAAAATCAAAACACCACCAGCTCTGCCCAAAATGGGAGAAAACAAAAGGCGTGACTGTCGAGAGCTCATCATCAAGTTCTTCATCATCTTCTTCTTCTTCTTCTTCTTGTCTAACTGCTATGGAGCGACAGTTACGGTAAAAGGGCTGAAGAATCGAGGAAAGCGTTTTATTTTCTCTAAAGCAATCCACTCTCAATTTCAAAATACTCCAATGTATCACCAGGAATGTGAACCTTTCATTTTCTTTAATTTCACAACTGTGTAATAGACAATCTTGATTGTGGTGATCACTCCCAATTCCAGGCAACAAGAGTGGAAAACACGAAACTAGTATGACTGCACAGTATTGTGCATCGACACTCTCAAAGGTGTGTTGTATCTACATTGCGAATTAATTGACGCTCAAACACTTGCAATTCGACGATGTCTAGACTTACGTTATGCATAAAATGTTGTAAAAGTCGCTCAGAATGTCCTGCTTCTCTCCTCGTCTTGCGGGCTCTTTGTAATTACGAGGAGAAGTTACAAGTTTTGCTTGCTGGCCATAGTTCTTTTGTTAAGTAGCTGCTATGATTTGTCAAAGCCCTCAAGAGGATTTACAAGGTTGCTAACAAGTTCCTTATTGCTTTGTATACTACCTGAACAGATAAGTTTCCAATCAAACTCGAATGGAAAGCGAATAAAGACTACTTACAGGCCGCATATAATTAAGTGTGACACGATTTGCATTTGCTTTAAGGATCTTCAACAAGGTACGCCGTTGAGGTTTCTTGTATGTGCTCAGGATAGTGCGCACTTTAAAGTTCCATTCAGATTCTTTTTTAAAAAAAAAGGAAATCTCAAATGACTAAGATGATCACAGGACACGAATGAGAAAGAATCATTTGTTATGAAACATGTACTTGTTGCTGATGGTGCGTGGTTGTGACAGTCATCAAAGCTTGACTCCCGGGGTGCAAGAACTTGAATAGATCGGTCGCTTGAGTGTTGGAAAGGACTTCAGATCTGCAAATTTAAATGAAAATTTCTGCTGCAGAATGGATCCAATTACTACAAATTTCCACCATCATGTAGGTCGACGTTGTTGTCGGTCTCATGGTCCCTCCTCACTACAGAGGCACAATTGGCTTCAGATGACTTTGCGGAAGCTTCCTGGATCATATGCACCTCTGATTCCCGCTGTGCCAAGCGCAGCTTACTACACCAGGAATCAAAGGCTTCACTTAAATCAGGCCATGCTTTCCGACACTTGAGGCACACAGCAATCCAGATCTTGAATATCATTTCTTGATCGGCCATCGGCAACGTCTCCACGACAGCTCCTAAACCATCTTCGAGGCTTGTATGCAACTGAGCAGTTACCGTGTCTTTCCCAAAATTGTCGAGACCTCCATCGTTCACGAGTTTGGCCACGACTGGCAGCCATGTGGTGATCAGCGCTAATCGAACAGGCCTCGGCGACAGAACCTCTCCCCGCTGTAAAGCTTGGAGTATGCTCACAAGGATATGAAACAATGTCTCCGTGAATGGATTTTGATAGATTCTGGAGACCATCAATTGAGCCAGTTCTTGCTCCTCCGAGAGCATCTGAACAGCAACATCTGCAATCTGAAGAGCAAATAGCTCGTCGAACAGCCATCGCAGAGCTGAACATGCAATTGTCACCTGATTTGGGGCATCATGCGCCAACAATATTATATCAGCTGATGATCAAATCCTCTATCAACACGTAAGTATATTCTATACATCACCGGTTGAACCAGATGATCAGCAAAGCTTGTCAGTGCAAATTAAGATGACCAAATTAGTAGCTGATGTACCTGATGAGCATTCCACGAGAAGAAGTTTACAAACTTCCGTAGTTGTATCTTCAGTTGTTCCAAGTTGCCATGCAATACATTAAACAAGGATACCTCGTTTACTGCAGCAAAAGCAGAGGAGGAGCACGGTTGCACATTGGCAAGCAGCACACGCTCCGTGATGTTTCGTGCTTTTGAGGGAGCGCCATTTGTTACCAGAGACAACAACTCCCCTAGCACGTCCTTCATTACATCCACAGGCCTGGAAATTGAGTAGCTATCGAATATACGCATTCTGGCTGCCAGATCAGGCGAGGCTTGCAGATGCAGGTTGGAGACACAGGCTTTGACGGCGGCCTCATTTTCTGCAGTCCAAGGCACAGCTTCCAAGTAACGCATGCAAGCGCTCACACAGTTATGAAACAAGAGTTCAGCCGCCACTTCCAGTATCCCAAGTGCATCTTGCACATTAGCGAACGAGTTATGTTTAACACGATCTGGCACATACAAGAGCTGTATGCAGCGGACATAAGTGTTGGCGTCTCCACATTTGTCGAGAGTAATCTCCAAGGGTTTGGCGCCACCTTCGGAAGCCCATCGCTCGCTCAAACGAGCTTCAAAGAACTCCGATTGCCTCAAAGCGTACGAGTGAAGCAACAATGGAGGCAAAGGCGGGCCTTCCAACGGCTTCAGGGTAAGGATGACGTCCGCCTTTTGCTCGTCGCCATAGCCGTGCGCCAGCGCCATGGCCTTGCAACTTTGGACGGCCACCGCGGGGCCCGCGCTCCAGCGCGCCTGCCGAGCGCGTTTGCGCGCCCGCGCACTAGGCCCACGCCAACTGGCTCCATCTTCACACGGCCATGATGGAGACATGCTAATACTCCTGATAATAGTGATGCTCCCGATACTTCCTCTCGCAATGCGAATAATGCTCCCGCTTCTCGGATCAGCATACCCGCCGTGCCGGGTGCACACACATGCATAGAGGAGCTCGCGATTGACGACCTTCCTTTTGCCTTAAACTAAGTGTGCATGGCAATAACAAGAAAGATTCAGATCGTCCTTCTCATCATCATCTTCTTCTTCTTGGTCCTTGCTCCTCCTCACAACAACGCGCCGAGAATCCAACTTAAAATATGAAGTATAATCCTCCCTTTCGACAAATTCCTAATCAAATAGCGCTCGCCATGCCACGAGATAGCTCGTATGAGCAAGTGCGAAAGAAGGAGCCGCTCGGCTTGGAATAAATAAGCCAGTTTCTCGGATTTTAAGTTGCGAGGCAAGAAATGACGCTCTTGGATCAGGTGGAAATCTTATTCACAAAATTTCCTGGTGTACAGAAAATGGAGAAAAAACCAAAGATTTGGTTTATGCGAGTAGGTCTGAAAATTGCCAGGAGAAGAAGAAGAAAAAGAAGAAGACGGGGTGGGTTACTCGGGGCACGATTGTAAACAACGAATGAGTACCTGTTCCGAAAAGGCACCATGCACACGAAGAGACACGAGCATTGAAGACTAGGTAGGCTGGGAGGAAATGACGAATTTGGTTTTTTTTTCGGGTTTGTTTGTTTGTTGTGGTTTGCTGATTATTTATCTGCATGCATTTGTATTCCTTAGGTCTCCACTTTCGTAAGACTGCAATTGAAGGGTTTTGGGGATGGTTCTATGTAGTGTTTTTTCCTTTTTGGCGAATTTTCTTGCACCCTAGCAACTGAAAAATATCCAGTGAAACAACGTACAAAGGATTTTCCTTTTGGGAAAAATGAGCCAAAGTCGCCAGATCAGGGTTTTAAAAATTC
>Ga0209611_10008126_pt1 | contig 16548 bp, 12 predicted proteins | sample S1TSphgellanicum_3_FD_187693 | JGI IMG/M metagenome (GOLD analysis project Ga0209611, IMG submission 187693) | Host-associated microbial communities from peat moss isolated from Minnesota, USA - S1T2_Fc - Sphagnum magellanicum MG (SPAdes) (version 2) | ecosystem: Host-associated > Plants > Peat...
ACCTTCCCTCTGCCAACCAAAAGAACACAACATTTTGGATCTTTGAATCAGGCTTTATCTAGAACCTCCCCTGGGATCCAGGGGAATGGCACTGGAAAGAAATATACCCGCTCGACAACGCGCCCTTCTTTGGTTACACTGCCAAAAGGGGCTACAAAAACGTCAAGGGGCCCTCTCACTCACCTGGAATCATCAAGTTCATCAACGACCTCAACCTCAGGAACTCCACCACCTCTCAGGTGGTCGCCAGGATTTGGCACAACGCCCGTCCTAGGAAAGTTGGCACCCTGATCTGGCTAACCCTCAATCAGGGTCTCCCGACTGGGACTTGGTTGCAGGTGATGGGAATCCCTCCCACCTACAACACATGCGACACCGGGACCCCTGAGTCCCCCTAGCATTGCCTCCTGGACTGCCCTCCCGCACAGCGCGCCTGGGTGGCTTTTAGGAGAGTCTGGGAGGAATGGAAGGCCCCCGAGGACATCACCATCAACTGGCCATTCGTCTTGCTTGGAGAGGCCTCCATCGAACGCGAGGACGACCCTCCCAGCTTCCACGCTTACCACACCGGCGGTTTCACCTACCTCATGCAGCTTCTTAACATCCTCCACACCTTCATTCTCTACTACCTCTGGTCCGAAAGGTGCCGCAAGCACTTTGACGACTGCTACTCCCTCAACAAAATTCTTCAACAAGCCTGGGTGGCCACTGTCGAAGTCGGCATGGCCACCTGGAAGGCCATCAGAGCCCCCAGGCCCGACAAAGACTTAGAAATTCAAGATAGAATTGAGCTTGCCTTTAGGAATGAATGGTTGCATCTGAATATCTTCGGGAGTGACAACGCCACCATTCAGTGGCGTTTCCTCCCGCCTCTGTACTTCTCTCTTTCTGATAATGATTGAAAGGGTTGTTGCCTCACTCCCCGCATGGGGTTCACCTGGTTAACCAGACCCCGCACCTCTCGCATACCGGCCCTCGCCATCTGACCACGACCGTTTTTTCCCTGTCATGCCCTCGATCTTCCTCCTCAGCTCCCAAAACCCACCCCGGGGAACCCCCCTCCTTGTCCAAAATCTCTCCCCGCAGTGAAATCGCTTCCCCCCAGGCAACATTCCATCCTTGGGGAACACAACTCCTCACCGACGCTAACATCTCCCCACTAGGGAGAAAACTTCCATCCCAAGGAACTACCTCCCCGGGGCAACCACATTGCCCTGGGAAAACTGCCTCCCTGAGGAAGTAGGAAACTATCTCCCCTGGGGAACTATCACCCCAGGGGGAGACTACCTCCCTGGGGAACTGGAAACTATCTCCCTGGGGAAATATCCCATCCGATAACTTTCATCCCAAAACACTACCTCCCCAGCGAAACTCTTTCCCGGGGAAAATATCATGAACAAAGTCCTGCATGCATTTTGAAAGTGGTTTTATTGCATGCACACTACTTCCCAAGCCTAAAGTTCATCCAAAATGTAGGTATTCATTACGATGTATGTCTTCTTTAAACCTTTAATCTTCCTCTATGGCCATGCATCCATCCATTCACCAAATGAAGAATTGAAATCATAGTGACAACGCTAGCCCGTCATTACCATTATTTCGAAATTTCACAGCAGCATCACTTCTTGTTCACGTAGTCAAGAAGAGAATGCTGAGAATTTGGGGCATTTTGTGCTTTGCAGAGTTGCTAAATTGTTTGTTTTGCTAAGACGTTACTTAATGCATTTAATCTTTGTGCAATTCGTCGCTTGCAGTCGTTGCTAGGTGGAAGCTTTGCATTGGATTTTACTATAACCATTGGCGACATCACATTTGTGCAATCTGATGGAACACTAAGAGCTAACTTTACATTCTTGCACCTTGAATTACAGCAACCCCTATAAGTAGGTTTAGTTGCCATGAACTTCAATGGGTGCAGAGGGAGACAAGTGGTCACAGCTTTTGTAGGTCTTGTTTATATGTTATCACTCCTTGGTCCAAAATGTTTAACTTTGTAGATGGTGAAGGCAATAGAGTTGGTGAGGAGACATAGTTTAGTGTGAAGATATGCACATCAATAGCTCCTAGTTCACTAGTTGCACCTAAAATCAACAGCTACTTGACAAGGTACTGATATCAATGTGCATTTGGACCCAACGATGAAAGGTTGGAAAATTTGGCACTAGAGCCTTTGCTACCTAGTGGATCAGCAAGGAAGTTAGGTCATAGAAGAGTTAAAATAATATGTAATGAATCTATCAAGACAGGTTGTATAAGTTGTTTCAAAGTTGGGCAAAGTTATGTTGCCCCTTACCTTGCACTAATCCATTATTACAACATGGAACATGTGAACAACTAAGGTGTTGCTTGTCATGGGAAACAAGCCACAATGTATAACAAGACATGTTTATTGTATGCACCGCAGTTTGTTTTTGATATTGGTTGTGATCACTTTGTTCCAAACATGCCCATCGTACTTTCTATCCATGCCTTGCATTTGTAAAGGCATGTGAGGAGGTGGAATAATTAATGGTAATTCAAACAAGACATCCCCATCAAATGTAGTCGGTAAGAATTGGACTTTTTGAAAAGGAATCTTATCATAATCCAAATTTTGCAACTCGTTAGATGTCCAAGTAGGACCATCACACAAAGGCAAAAAATAATAGACTGAATACTACCCATAGGGTCAAAAGGTTGCGGTGATAACCAAGTAGCCAGTTGAAGAATCGATTTTGGTGATTTTGTCAATAAAACAAGGGTTGTCAAGTCGTCACTTGAGGAAGAATTAAACAATTCAATGAAAACAAAAGATGTAAAAACGTTTGAACATTTGAGGGAGAGTGTTGGTAACATCATTTTCTTCCTTCACCCTAACCTTGGGCTCACGACCAAAATAAGGGCATGGAAAGGTGCGGGTTGAAAATGCAACCCAAAAATCACATTCACACTACTAGGAATGCGAAAAAGTGTGAGGGATTGAACCCACACACTCCCAAATGGACTCCCATTTTGAGAGTTTGAGTCCTTGTCCATTTGGGAATGGGAGTCCCTATGGAGTCCCAAATTTTCAAAAAGCGATTTGAGGGGTCAAAATTCATTAGATTGAGGAATTTTTTATACCATTGAAAATTTCTTAAGACATAAATGTCTCAAATGGGCTTGCATGATCCATTTGAGTATTTACAGCACAAGTTATGGCCAAAAGAAAGGTCAAGAATCAAAGTGTCAATTTGACTTTCGAGCACTAAAAGTTTAAAATCGCCTTGAATTATGTACGTGCATGCAAGTGACGTGTCACATGTCATTGGAAAGCTCTCAACGAGGGCTAAAACTTTGGTTTAAACCTCACCTCAATCGAAGGTTTGCAGAAGAAGTTATGGGCCTTCAAAATGGCTAGAGACCCAATTTTGGGAATTTTGGGACTTTTGATGTCGCAACCCCACTTTGGGATAAGCGTGAGGATGAAATTCACACCCCCAAAAGTGGGAAGTTGGAGTCCTCCGGGACTCCCAAAAAATCAGAGCTCGATTTCAAGGGTCAAAACATCTCGCATTGAGATGTTCTTTAAATAAATGAAAAGGTCTTGAAGTGTAGATGTCCAAAATGGCCTCGCATGTGCCATTTGGACATCTGAAGCCCAAGTTATGGGCAAAAGAAGGGTCGGGAGTCAAACTGGCAGTTTGACTCCCGACCATTAAAAGTCGGGAATCGACCTCTTCCCGACGTCTGCTGAAGGAGTGCGACATGGCGTTGAAAAGCTCTTGAGGAGAGCTACAACTTTGGTTTAGACCTCACTCCAATCAGAGGTCGGAACCAGGAGATATGAGCTCCCAAAGTCCCAGGACTCCAACCCAGGACAGTTTCGAGACTCCTCCTTGGGAATCCCGGGAAAAAGTGTCATTCGGATGTAGCCTCGGCGAAGAGCTACAGATAATACTATATGGGGGAAGGTGATGGCTTCCCCCAAGTCTGGGCTATGGTGAATCAAGTGAGTCCAAGTGCCCGTGACTTGTCCCAACACCCAAAGGTGTTGCCGAATGTGTACTAACCCTCTTGTGATTGGTTTTAGATGTAGATTCGAGTGAGATAATACTTGTCCCTCTTCCTAGTCTAATCCCGGGACTTCTAGCACGCCCCTCTACCCCTTTTTGGTGCTGGAAGTCGGGAGCGGCCCTCAAGTCCCAACTTTCCGCAATTCAACGTACTTGGACCCTCAAGTGGGTCTAGCAGGGGACTTGGGAGTGCGTCACAATCGCCTTGAATTATGTACGTGCATGCAAGTGGCGTGTCACATGTCATTGGAAAGCTCTCAACGAGGACTAAAACTTTAGTTTAAACCTCACCTTAATCGAAGGTTTGCAGAAGTTATGGGCCTTCAAAATGGCAAGAGACCCAATTTTGGGAATTTTGGGACTTTTGACTTGGGAATCCCAGGAAAAATGACATTTAGGTGTAACCCCGTGGCCAATCACAGATAATACTATATGGGGGAAAGTGGTGGCTTCCTTCAAGTCTAGGCCGTGGTGAATCTTGTGAGTCCATGTATGCCCATGACTAATTTCTACATCAAAAGTGTTTCAATTATGCATTAACCAACTTACTATTTGGTTTATGCAAATCCATATGAATAAGTGACCTGCTGTCACTCCTTCTAGTCCCCATCCTAAAGTTCTAGCATGCCCTTCTTACCCCTGAAGTGTTATGAACTAGGGAGAGTGCCCCAACTCCTCCTTCTTCCGTTGTTTTCACCTTGGGACTTACATTTGAGTCTTTTCAAGAGTTTGGGAATGCATCAGTTTGGGGTGGAACATTCGAGTCTTGGGTTGGAACATCCGGGTCTTGGGTGGGTCTTTCCACCATGGTTTCTTGGACTACCTTGCAAGACTTTTTTAGTGCCATTGGAACTCCCCAATAAGTGGATCGAGCTCTCCCAGAGCTCTGATACCAAATGATGCACTCCCAACTCCTTAAAGGGCTCAAATGTGAGCCCAAGTATAAAGCAGCGGAGTAAAGAGGAGTCGGAGCATGCTCCCTAGCTCACAACACTTTGAGGGGTAGAGGGGCGTGTTGGAGCTTCGGGATGGGACTAGGAAGAGTTGACAAGCTTCACTTACTCACACGGGCCTGCACACAACCCACACAAAGTGATTAGTGCATAGTTGGAGCACCCTTGGTGCTAGGACGAGCCACGGGCAACACGGACACACAAGACTCACCACGGCCCGGACTTAGGGGAAGCCACCACCTTCCCCCTTATAGTATACTCTGCAGCTCTCCACGAAGGCTACATCCAAATGGCTATTTTTCCCGGGACTCCCGAGTGAGAGTCCCGAAATCGCGCCAAATGGGACTCCCGCGACTTTGGGGCCCCATAACTTTTCTATCAGACCTTGGATCGCGATGCGGTCTGAAGAAAAGTTGTAGCTCTCGTCGAGAGCTTTCCAACGCCGTGTCGCACTCTCGAATCGGACATCGGGAAGAGGTCGATTCTTGACTTTTTGTGGTCGGGAGTCAAACTGGCAGTTCGACTCCCGGCCCTTCTTTTGGCCATAACTTGTGTTTCAGATGTCCAAACGAGCAATGCGAGCCCATTTTAGACATCTACGTTCCAAGAGCTTTCCAATGATATAAAGAACACCACAAGCCATTGAGTTTTGACCCCTGCAATCGCTCTCTGAAGTTTCGGGAGTCCACCGAAACTCCATCTCCCCAAGTGAGAGTTACCTTGGGAATGTGAGGGTTCACTCCCTCATACTCCCTCACACTTTCTAACACTCTCGGTATGTGATGTGACTCCCAAGCTTCCTCCTGCCTTAACTCCCGGGCTTCTTCTTGGCCCGCACTCTTGCAATGCCTTTGCCTTGATTCTCGGGCTTCCTTCCTCTTGGCCTGCAACCTTGCAACCCCCTTAGCCTTGGTCACGAGCCCAAAGCTAGGGTTGCGACATCCTTATTTCTAATCTTCAAGAACCTAAACAAGTTATTTCCAAAGGCTAGTTTTCATTAATGTAACTATAAAAATGAATTGGATTCTAATAGAAAAATGAAAAAGATAAAAAAATTGTTCATAGCCATTTAGAAATGAAATCCTAAAATCAATATTGATTTGTTCAAACATCAGGTACATTAATATCAAGCATGAAGTTTTGAGAATAGCAATGAACAAAAAAAGGATGTACTGCCATGAAAAAAATGTGGGAGGAAATAACAAAAGGACATTAAGAAAAAAGAACAATCCTACAAAATTGGCTATAAGGAAAGCATGAACTCAACTAACTATATTTATAACGGGCGTAAATGCAATAGGAAAATGATGCATAGGGCAAAGGGTAATAAGAATAATGTAATAAGTAGTATACAATAATTAAATCGAAGACTATAAATAGAGTAATTGATAAATCGAATATAGGTTAAATTAATAATGTTTTACACAAGCTAAATCCAAAAATAAATTAGGAAAATTGTCTACCACCTTATTAGTATGATTTTGGCGGGATGAGATGTGAAGAGGACAAAAGATGCCACAAGAAATAATTAAAAGACACTCTATGAACCATTATCGACATAATCTGACGATTAGAGATGAAATTTGAAACCATCAAACACTAAAATGGGTGGATGGAACCTCAAAAAATACTGAGCTTTTGGGGTGAAGGAATATTGAATGACAAAATACAATAGGGCACCCAAATCATAACATATCAAAATAATAAAAAGTGACAGACATGGTTGGAATCTGTATTCCATATCTGATTTCCCTAATTGTATGCACAATCCAAGTGGGTAAGTTAATGGGAATTACATATGAGAGCTTAATACAATACTTGATGTTGTTGTTAAATAATTCCATGTATGGAAAGAGGTACATTGTAACACCACTTATGATGAAAGATGGAACCAAATAGGGTATTGAAATAAACAAATCTTGAAATTGTTGTTATTAGTGTAACAAAAACATGCCAAGGCCATGCCAAAAAAATATGCACACTGGTGACAAGGTAAAGCCATTTTTTCACCTATTATAAGATTATGCAGCACTACAAAAGTTAAGACTACTAGAAGTGAAACCCTAACATCTTATCTATGGAGTACATGAGACTATAAATATATTATAGAAACAAAAGACAGAATTGTTCCCCAAATGTAGAAAGCTATCATAGGTTTGAAGCAAGTTTTTTAAAAAGGCCAAAAGCAACGAAGACATAACTAGATGCACATGAAAGGTCAACATAGAAATGTTGCAATGGGGAAGTGAGAGATTGGGGGATGCCCAAAGAGGATTCCAATAATTCAAGTGAGACCTAAAACCCAAAAGAAAATTTCAAGGTTTCAAACAAACTTTATTTGTGAAATTGTTAATATCGTAGGACAATTTGTTTTTCAAGTTCAGTAATAATATTATGCAAGAAACAAAATCTTGGGCTTGAGAAGAACAACTTGGTCTCTCCATAATGCAAAAGGCAAGTGATGAAATAATCATGAAATCCATGAGAACAATAAAAATATGGATTTGACAACAAAAAGAAAGTAAAAAAAAATTAATGTCTTCGTTTTGAATCAAGGTTTAGCAACATTCATTTAGAAAATTATGAACTCTTGTTTCTTTTTCATCAACAAATGACACAAAAAAGCTCGGGGGAAGAAGAACTGAAAAAGGAGAATATGAGATTTACTAGCTACCAATAATCAATAAATAATTCCAAGGTTTTATGTAGCTTTTAAGGTTTTGACATGCACAAAAGGAGTGTGATTTAGAAGAGAACATTCTTATTGTGCACTTGTGTTTGTAGGAGGAGGAAGAAGATGCACAAAGTTCAAGGATTAGAGAGAACCTCCTACTTGGCATTGATTACTATCTCAAACAGAGACTCACACGGATGAACTTCATCGTTACAACATTAGTACCAGGGTCTGTCCTTCTCTATCCGTCACAAACCACAAAAGTTTCACCAACATGTGAATCCTCCCTCTCTTTCCTTTTCTTTGGATTAAAGAAATCGAGTCTCTGATGAGCTTTAGGAACCTAAACTTGGGCTTGGGTCGTAAAAGGACCTGAGCCCAAGTTTGGGTTTTTAAATTTTACCTTGCAACCATCATCGAAATTTGATAACGGCTCAATGATGGTGATAGGCTTTCTAAAATGGGCTCGCATCACCCATTTAGACATCTAAAACACAAGTTATGGCTAAAAGAAAATATGGGAGTCAAATTGCCAATTTGATTCCCGACCACTAAAAGTCAGGAATCGACCCAATTTCCTTGCGTATAGGTGGTGTGCCACATACCGTTGAAAAGCTCTCAACCAAGGCTACAACTTTGCTTCAGACTTCATCTTGATCGGAGGTCTGCACATAAAGTTATGGGGCCCCAAAGTTGTGGGAGTCCCGACACTAATAGAAATTTTGTCTTTTGTAACTTGTCTTATGCAACTAAAAAATGTCGCATGCAACTGCACGTGTTGCATGCAACTCCAAAATAGTTACATGTGAGATTTTTTAGTTGCATAAGACAAGTTGCAAAAAACAAAATTTCTAGTAGTGCGACTTTGGCAATTTCGGGACTTCCACTTGGGAGTCCCGGGACAAAAAGCCATTTGAATGTGGGCCTCGTGGAAAAGCATAGAGTATACTATAAGGGGAAAGGTGGTGGCTTCCCCCAAGTCTGGGCCGTGGTGAGTCTTGTGAATCCGAATTTGCCTGTGGCTCATCCTAACACCAAAAGTGCTCCAATTATGCACTAACCACCTTGTGTTGGTTTTGTGCAGGTTCCGTGTGAATAGTTGATGCTCATCACTCTTCCTAGTCCCATCCCGAAGCTCTAGCATGCCCCTCTACCCCTTAAAGTGTTGCGAGCCAAAGAACGTGCCCCGACTCCTTACTCTTCCATTGTTTTCAATTTGGACTCACATTTGAGTCCATTAAGGAGCTCGGGGGTGTGTCAATCGCTAAGCTTTGAAAACGAATATCTTGGCAAGATCTTGAAATTTTCAAGTTATAGAAACCTTGGTTTTTAATTATGCTTGAGGTACCTAATTTTGGTTTAATGTTGATTCAACTGTGCTTGGTAGTGACACCAATCAGACTCAGTAATATCCAAACTATCCAAGTTTATATCTAGTTTTGTTTTCAATTTCTTCACAATCAATGGTCTTTTTTAATTGTTCTATCTTTCTTCTATAGGACTCATAGTTTTTTTCTACAATTCAATCAGTTGAAACCATGTTCTTCGACAAGATAATCTAGGCCGTGCAAAAGGACAAGTTTAACAACACAAAGATCTTGGGAAAACACAAGATGTTTCCCAAGCGCAATTGGCGAGAATGAATATCTTGTTTATAGATTGATTTCAATGCCAATAATGCATTTTGCTCTTAAAATTGATGTGCTTAAGATGGAACAAGCTTTTTAACTAGTTACAAAGAGGGTGACAAGGTTTTCTATGTGTTTCCATTGAATTAGAAAAAAGAGGAAGAGTTTTTCGAAACATACCAAGCGGGCTGGAATGCCCATTGGAGATCAGAAAACGAAAGGTTTGAAAGTTTTCTCTTGTAGGATCCTAATTTGTAATCTGTCTCTCACTAGATTTTTTTGTTTGGGATGGCAATCACAAGCTATAGGCTTGGATGCCATATATCTAATGTGTTCACAATGACAAGGTGTCTTGGCACATCTTGGTTGATTCCATAATGATGGATACATCACATGGCCTTGTGAAGCTACTCATAGCCATGATAGATCTTAATAAGTAAGTCACTAAACCTTTAATAACCTCCACCAGATTTGTGTTTTAAATATAGTTTCTGGTTTTTCAAGGAACTCACTCCCCCTTTTGGTAAACAAGTCTATGGAATTTGATTATGTCAAGCCCAATCTTGTCCATGATTTCTTCCAAATTTATTCTATTAGCAAGATTCCACTCAAGAAGTTTCATAATTATTCTCACTTCTTGTCCTTCTTGAAGTGCAAAATATCTACAATGATGAATGTGGTAGTGAAGATCTATTATGAAAATATTCCTACTAATGGAAAAAGGTCCATTGTCGAGTTTCAAAAACAAATGGAGAGTACTATGGAACAAGTCCACAAAAACCATTACTTTGTGTTTTGCAAGTATCTCTCTATGTGTGATCCTACACTAGGTCTCGATTTTTTGAAGGAGATCCAAACTCATTACAATATGAATTTTGAACCTGAAATGCTCACAAAGAAGCTGTAAATGATGGCTTACTTGTGTGTGTCTTCGAACCAAAAGCTCACCTAGTTCAAGCAATGGAATGAATCTAATGTCTTGAAAAAGTCGAAAAAATTTCCCAATCAAGGCTTTTCAGATATTCAATTCAATAGATGGCTACACAAGGCCATATTTTGGCACTAGGTTTGGCAAGCATTTTGATTAAACATTCTTATCTTCATTATCCATTTGAAACTACAATGTGTTTTGTTAATTATAGGAGTTGTTTTTTGCAGTTGGAAGTTAAAGCCTTTGCCTTACATGCATCTATTGTTTCAGACCTAACCCTGACTGTGTGAGATTTCTCAAATGTCCCTTCCCTCTTGTCCTACATTCAAGAGTGGAGGCAATCTCTTTGGGAGACTTATTTATTTCGAAAGTTCAAACCAAAAAATGGAATCTGTAAAAACAAGTCATGGGAGCAACAACCTAGAAGGAAAGAGGCGCTCAAGCATGTTTTGTATAGGTCTATGTTATTCTTTTGTTTTATTTGCATGTTTTCATGATGTTTATGTTTCTTATCAAGTTCCCCTCTCCTACCCTCAGTGCTAAATGTAGGGTACTGTTCCAACCCCAACCTTGGGCTCATGACCAAAGCAAGGGCTTGCAAAGGTGCGAGCCAAGAGTGAAGCTTGAAAGTCACATTTCATGCTCCTAGGAGTGTAGAAAAGTGTGAAGGAATGAACGCACACACTCTCAAGTGGGCTCTTGATGGACTTTTGAATTTTTAGAGGGCAATTGTAGGGGTCAAAACTCATTGGATTAAAGAGTTCTTTATACCATTAGAAAGTTTTTGAAAAGTAGATGTCTAAATTGAGCTCGAAACATAAGTTATGACCAAATGAAGGGTTGGGAATCAAACTACCAATTTAACTCCCGACCACTAAAAGTTAGAAATCACCCTAATTTACTTTCGTGCAAATGGCGTGCCGCATTTCGTTGGAAAAAACTCTTAACACGGGCTACAACTTTGCTTTAGACCTCATTTCAATCGAAGGTCTACACAAAAAGTTATGGGCCTCCAAAGTCGCGGAAGTCCCCATTTCGGGAATTTCAAGATTCCCAACTTGGGAGTCTTGGGACAAAATGACATTTGGGTGTAGGGCATGTGACCAAACACAAATAATACTATAAGGGGGAAGGTGGTGGCTTCCCCCAAGTTCGAGCCGTGGTGAGTCTTGTGAGTCTGTGTTTGCTTGTGGTTCGTCCGTGCACCAAAAGTGCTCCAATTATGCACTAACCAACTTGTTTGATTTGTGCAAGTTCATGTGAATAATTGACCTACTTGTCACTCGTCTTAGTCCCCATCCCATACAACATAAACATATTGAAACATATAAATAAATTCCTTAGAAACAAATCCATATCCCCAAAAAAACAATCCACAATCGCCACAACTTCCCCAAGGAAACCTAATCCATGGAGTTCCTTAGGGAAAACCCTCCTCCCAGGGAAAACCCTTCTACCCAAATAAACTCTCCTCCCCAGGAAAAACTTTCTCCTTAGAAATTTTCCTCCTGGGGAAAATATTTTTTTTTGGAGAAACCCTCTTCCCCATAAAACTTTCCTCCCCAAGAAAACATTTCTCCCTAGAAAACTTTCTTCCTTAGAAAATCCCTCCTCCTCAGGGAAAACCCTTCTCCTTGGGGAAACCTTCCTCCTCGAGACTAGCTCAAAGGAACTATAAACCTCATGGAATCCCAAGGAAACCTCTTTGAAGGAGTTCCTTAAGGAACTCCTTTGAACAATTGCCCCCAAGAAACTAAGAATTCCAAGAAACATCAATCTTGAAACATATTGAAACAAGACAAAAACTCATTATACACCTTGAAAAACACCTTGGGAAATGGTGACAAACATATGTGAGGATATAAACTATGCTCACATTAGTACAAAATCATGGTTATTCAAGTTGTCAAAGTTGCACAATTGAATTTTTTATATTAGTAACATGTCCATTTTAACTAACGGTCCACCTTACGAATGGACATTATAATTAGTGACTGATCAATTTGACTAATGATGACTAGTTTGACTACTTGTTAAATGAGATATTTAATCAAATCAAACAAAAAATGATATCATTGGTCAAAATGACCAATGGGTTCTAGTCAAATGGAACATTTCGTCAAGTTGGACAAACAAAAAAAAAACGTCGGATTCCTCCTATAATTCCTTTCTAGAAAATGGTGTAACTCCAAGAAAATCTTGGAAAGTTCTACTAATCACTAACATCAATCAAGATAAACCTGATTGGTGTTAAACTAATCCTTTAAAATTTTGGTTTTAAATATAAACATCTAAACTACTTCGAAACTCCTTTTTGATTCTTAATAAATTGGTATTAAAAATTGGTAGTGAGAGTCTGTAGTCAAAAATCGGTAGTAACAAAAGTGAGTTTTTACAAGATGAATTTTTGGATGTTAACACCTATGTTCATTTGTCATGTTTCATTAGATTTTCCATTTGAAAAAAAATAATGTTGCGACCAATGTTGGCCGAATACTCAAATTGTTGGGTAGGAATATGTGGTTTTGAATTTGAGTACTTGGAACTTACTTGGACCTAGGTTAATTTTTGGGAATTAGGTAGAATCAAAACTAAAAGGTTTCATTGAGGTCTAGAACCGGGGTTGAATCAACCTTCAATTTTCTAAAGTTTAAAAAACAGAATTCAACTTGTGATTTGGTTCTAAGTTGTGATTTTAATTGGAAATATATTAAGTTTTTGATAAAAATGTAATTTTGGTTTCAATTTCAAAGTAGGGATTTAGGGTTAATTTTTAGGGTTTAGGATTTATTTTTTTGTGACTTGTGTTTTGTATTTTTTGTTTACCGATTGTTTTTGCCTTCACCTATGTGAATAAAATAAACCACTTGTGGGTTCACAAATGGGCTATATATATATTCATTTATGTGAATTAAAAAATCAGTTACAAACCCACAAGTGTGTAATATCATTTCTTGCAATGGGCAAGCTTTGAAAGGATTGGGGTTTGATCCCTTGGGCCTTGTTTGTAAGTTTGAAGGTGTTGTTTACATCATTTTAGAGTGCATATATCATGAATTGCAAATTGTTGCATTTTGACATATTGTACAAAAATCTGAACATATTCACCAATTCAACTACATTGATGCAAAATGAAATGAATTATTAGTTTTTTAAAATGAAAAAATCCATGTAGCCCATTTAATATATATCCTAATTTTTTTTATTGTCATTTTATGTTACCTAATTCTTTTTCTTGGGTGCTAGAATTTTAGTTCAAAATAACCAAAGGTGCCAACTGTACTTATGTAAAAATCCTAGTGGTTGCTAACATCAACTCCTCCACCCAACATATGTACCCAACTTGTAAACATCAGGAATTATTTTTTAAAAACCCTTGTTAGGGCCATTGTTTATTGTCTTTACTTTTATTATAATGGGTTACAAGTGACAATATAACCAAAGTTTTTTTCCCCCAATTTTGTCAATCATGTGGACTGTAAATCATCCATAAAAAGAATGAGCCAAATTTGGCTAGAGGTTGGGCACAAAAGTGGGATTTTTGGCAACCTCTACGAACTTAGGATAAATCAGCCCAACATCAATTACTTGCCTTTGATCGAACATTTATTTATATCTTCATCATATGTATTTCATTTTGAGTGATTTAAAATGCTATGGGAGCGTTACTTCAAGTTCTAGAAATAATTCTTGAAGTGCAAAGGAAAAGGAATAATGAAAAAATAATTGAACTTACAAAACATGTTTCTTTTCTTTTTTCTTCTCTTTGGATCCCTCCTACTTTCAAACCTCGTAACTTTTTTTATTTCTTATTCATTTAAAATGATTTAAAATGCTATAGGAGTCCCACCTGAAATTATACAAATTATTTTTGAACTCTAATAGGAATATACCAACATACAAGGATTGTTTTGGGTGTTCAAAAACCAACTTTGGTAGTGTTCAATGGTTTGTCTTTCTGAGTTCTTGACCCCCTTTACTTTGGGGGCCTATAACTTTTTCATTTCTAATCCATTTTTTTATGATTGTTAATGTGTTAGATGCGCCAAAAGGAGCGGTTCAAGTTTTGTTTGGACATCATAAACAATGGAGCCCTCCCCTTGGATCCAGCCTGCCCTAAGTGCTTAAATGTTTGGTCACTAGATAGTCTATCCCTAGTGTCTAAATGTGGTGGCTTTTGGCTGATTTTTTTTGAAAATTTGGCCAATTTTGCTCAGGGAAAACAAAGGAAAAAAACCCTTTGTAAAATTTGTAAATGACCTTTTTCTTAAAGCCAAGGTGAAATAATTTGCCCAAAAAAACACTAAATATAACACATTATTTTACTAAAATGGATTCATCTTGTATTGCCTACTAAGCATCCTTGGGAGTTCAACCAAATTGATAATCTTAAGTTAACAATTGACATACTTGTCTTTTAAAACCTAAGTTGACTCCTAGACCTACTCTTGGAGATGATTTATGTGACAATGTTTGAAATATCATAACTTAGATTAATTACTATTTCTCTCTCTTAGAGTTTTATTAATTTGTCAAAGAGATGACATGGGTGTGAAACTCTAACAAATTGAGGTGTGAAATGTTTACACATAACCCAAATATAACAAAAAATAAAAATAGGAGGAAACAAAGGATACCGCAAATGTAAGCACACATGATCAAAACAAGGCATGGTAGAATGTTATCATTAAAATCACAATCATGTGCGACTAATTACATAACCATAACCCCAAGGATAGGGTAAAAGCTACATGTTGTATTTTATATTATTGTTAATTAAACTTAAAGTGATGGATTACATTACATGAACTTGTACATGGGGGTGAAAAAGGGTTATGAAATCCATAAATCAAAGTTGATTTCTTATGACATTAATTTGTCAAACATTTAAACTTGTACATAATTCTAAGTGTTTTAAAACCCTTAGAACCCATAAATTTAGAACCCTAAACCCATAAATTTTTCCTGTTGATATCACTTACTGGATAGTTTTGACTTTGATGAGTGATAAGGTTTAAAGAATATAGGATTTGGATGCTTGAATGAAAACACCAATACAAGGCAAGGATATTGCATTTAGATTCATAATAGAGTATAGTAGCTTAAGGGATTTTGGCACCTGGGTAGTAGGTCTATTTTTATATGAGGATTTTTGAAAGATGAAATTTTGGCTTGTGTTGAAACTTGAGATTACTTAGAGTTATGATATCTTGAAAAAATTTGGTTTCTTTTAGAGGATTTTTTTGAAGATTATATTTTTGCATGGTGAAATATTTGAACTTTCACAATTCTTCTTTTGCCTTAAGATATTTTTAATGTAAATGGCAAGGCCACCGTGTGACACACCCTTTGTTTATCTGTGATGGTCAATGGTTCAAATTGTTTGCATGATACATACCATATCTGCAACTGACAATTGACAGTTTTATATTGAATATTTATTTGTTTGAGAGAAAGAGATCTAGCAATCTCAAATTGAATATTTCATAATTCCAACAATCAAGAATAACTATTAGAATGTATATTACATTTTAAAATATATGTCAGCAATCTAGTGGCTAGAACAAGGGACTGCATCCCATAGTTTGCAAGATTGAATCTCAAAGATTTCAACAAATATCATTTTCTTCTTTTTCTTTGTAAAATTTTCTTAGGATTATGTAACACCAGATATACTGTATTTCAAGGTTGCGATGTGTTGATATTTGGTCAACAAAGCCAAACATGGAATTGAAATGTCAAAGTGACATTTGGTTAGGCAATGAACAATAAAATTCGCATAAATTTTTTTTGTTGTCATTTTATTGGAAGAATATGCCATTTATCTTCAATATTTATAAGTGAATAAACATCGCCCCCCCCCAAAAGAAAACAAGGGTTTTTTAACAAACCTCCACAGTTGTGCCTACCAATTATTAATTTAGAAGCTGCTAACACCATACCCTTTTTTAACCAAAATTCAGTAACAATTAATGCATCATGCATGGTGTGAGAAATTTGGAATTGAGGATTAAGAACCTACCTAGTAGCCCATAATGAAAGGAAAAAAAATCTTTTAGTTTGCAACCATGAGTGATTAAATAAATGGCTTTTGATTTTTAAAAGCATCCTGCAATGCTAAATGCTTCTTCATGATCTGATCCCAAAAGTTTCAATTTCAAAGGTGCTCCAGACTTATCCTTACAGTTCTTCTCATTATCTTTGCAACTTCATTATAGACCAGCCATGCCTTTTCATATTCAGACAATCAGCCAGCAATAGAAGCTACATCTTGCCACTTGCTTATGACAAAGGCAGAGAAGATAAAGAGAGAGGGCAAGCAACACAA
>Ga0209611_10008131_pt1 | contig 16543 bp, 17 predicted proteins | sample S1TSphgellanicum_3_FD_187693 | JGI IMG/M metagenome (GOLD analysis project Ga0209611, IMG submission 187693) | Host-associated microbial communities from peat moss isolated from Minnesota, USA - S1T2_Fc - Sphagnum magellanicum MG (SPAdes) (version 2) | ecosystem: Host-associated > Plants > Peat...
AAGTCGAAGCCGATGTTGACGACGTTGAGATTGATCCCGTAGTAGACTATAGAGCAGTTGAACCAGATCACCACCATGATGAGCATTCTCTTGCGTGTTCCCGAGCATTTCATCACATCCAAAAGCGTACCAGAAAATCTTGTAGCAGATGCAGCAGCAGCTGCTACTGGAGCTTGATGCAGATTTGCTGCAGTACTCACGAGCGCCGTCGTCGTCGGCAGCTGATCGAGTTTGCAGGAGTTCCGCGGCAGCTCGTGTACTACTGCAGCAGCTGAGTCGTGAGACTCGGAGTTTGGAAGATTTACAGCTGCTGCAGCAAAGAGTGCCATTGTCTCGACGTGATCAACAAGCTCATGATCAGTCGTCAAGGTCACCCACGAAGGCACAGACTTGCCATTCAAGGTGGCGAAGTTGCGCAAAACAGCCATCGCCTCTTCCAAGCGTCCTTGGATCAGATACCAACGAGGAGACTCGCAGACGAAGGGGAGAATGATGGCGCAGTAGATAACGGCCGGGATGGAAGTCACGACGTAGAGCAACCTCCAGGAGCCAGTGTAGAATGCGAAAACCGGAAGTGCCATGACACCCAGAGAGAAGAAATAGAACGCCGACATCCCCATTTGTCCTCTCCTTGACGGACCCACGGGCTCCGTTGCTAGCACGAAAGACGAGAGTCCGACTCCTCCGGTACTGAGACCCGTCACTCCTCGCATGATCACGTAAGCCCAGTAGTTCGGTGCTGCTGCTGTGATCAAGCCGGAGATGGCAGTCGCTGCACATGCCAATGCCAAAGCTCCTTTTCTTCCCAGAACTGAGTCCGACAGGTTCCCGAAGACTCCAGCTCCTGCAAGAATCGAAGTTCAGTGCAGTACAACTAGTACGCGCAGATTATGATCTAGTCTGCAATGTTAGACAAGATCAGCAGCTAGCTAGTACTGCACAAGCTGCTGATCATGCATGCACATGGAGAATTCATTCCGATCGACTGTGGCAAGCTTGTCATGATCTAGAACTCATGCAGTTCTATGGAGATTCGATGATCAAGGCGCGCGGCGCGGTGAGAAAGAATTGCTCAGTGCTCACCAAACAAGCCTCCGATGAAGAAGACGGATTGAGCAAGTCCGCGTTTGTACTCGTCTCCGCAGACGAGGTTCCATTCCGACACCGTCGACACCCCTTTTCCGCCAACCCACTCCCACAAGCTCGGGTCCATGGTGCACATATCACTTGCTGTTGGTGAACAATTCATAGGCTCCTCCTGCAGCTGCTGGAAGAAGTCGAGTACTCGCCGGCTTGCAGCAACACTTGCAAAACCTGCATGAGGAACTCGACCCAAAATCCCATCATGCATGATCCATGAGCTGCAGCTGCGTTTCTTCTAGACCTACAATTGCAAGAAGGATCAAGCAGCAGCAGCAGAACTACTTCAGGAACAAAGTCTAGCTAGCTAGCTATTGAATTCTGCACTGATGGTCAAGAAGCTTGCAGATCAGATCATGCCGAGGGGCTAGCAGTGGTACAGTGGGGAGGTCCAGGGTTCATGTGATGATCTATCATCACCTGTAGCTGTAATGGAGAAGCTGGTGCTTGCAGAGGTGAGAGATTGAGAGGGAGATGAACGACACTGCCAGGAAGGTTGACGATCAGCAAACACCATAGCAAAGGTCTGAAGGCCATGAATAGTCCAAGCAAAGCTAACCAACACAAAGTGCCACAGCTGAGCTCTTCCACACTCGCCCACCCACTTCTGCAGCAAATCATCCACCGAAAGCTTCTCGATATTAGGAACTAGTCTAAGTCTTCTCGCAGCATCTGATTCATCATGCAGAAGATCAATGTTGTGCTCCTCCTCCTCCTGCAGCATATTACTATGATTCTCCATAGTACTGCAAGCTGCTGCTGCTGCAACTGCAGCTTCAATATCCATGATCACTGCATCTGCACTAGCAGAACTATTCACAATCAATCCTTCTTCCAAACTCAAACAATCATCCCTTCTTTCCATTCCCTAGAATTCTTGCTGCAGGCTCAAAATCCTTGTTGCCAAATTAGATTTGTTGTGGCTGGCCGGAACTTGGCTACCGCACCACCCTTGCAGATGAGCTTCCACCTTCCTCCCTCCCTCCCAGGCTCCCTGCTCAGACTACTTGTTGTGTTGTCCAGTGATGACAAAAACAGCTGCTGCTGCAGCAGAGGTTCTCTCGCTCTTTGTGATCATCTGAAGCTAGTCTACCTTCTTCACAGACTTAATAAATTATCCTATACACAAAAACCAACAATCTCCATCTGCTTCATTCTGCACTATAGACTGAATCATCTGCTGCTCTTCTAAATCTGATTTTTCCTGCTAGTATCCTGCAATTGGAATCCACAATCAATTCTCAGATTTTTCTTTAAAAAATTTCTTTTCCCCCAACACACACAACAGCAGACTGAACTGATAAGCTACCAACCCAACTGACAAGCTATGGGCAGTACCCAGGCCACGTACTGATGCAGAACATGGCAAAGCTTTCATCAAGATTTCTACAAAACCTACCATCACCACCACCACCCAAGATCATCATCTGCTTCTCTTCTGGTATCCAAGAGCTGAACTTGATGGGAGAACATTTCCTAATGTACTTGGAAGGCACCTTATCTCTATTATTATTACCCCTCCCTCCAAAAGAGGAGGGCTTTTCTTCTACCTACAATAAGATCCACGACATTCGTAACCCCTAAACATCACAGGTTTTGAAATCCCAAGGGAAAGTGTATCAAAATGTTCCACCCTGATGTTTAAAGGTTTTAAGGAGTAGTTGTAAGAACCCTATTCTCATACATCTCATGCTCTACCAATGTTTAGGTTCATGCATGATAATATATAGGGGAAGGCTTGCAACTCCCAATGGACTCCCCTAATTTGAGGGTTGTGTAGCCTTGAGTGTGATAGCCTGTGGGTGTAGGCTTGAAAATTAAGGGACACCCATGGATGTGGCTTTCCTCAGCATTACGCACAAAAGGTTTTCTATGTGAATGGTGGAAGGTTTGCATGTGATTAGTGACAGGGTCCTTCAACTGATGAATGAATTGTCCATGTGGGGAAGGTGCTTTCAAATACAAAGGAAAAAAACCTTGAATTGATTTCCGATAGGGGAAGGCTTACTCCTGATCTGGGAGGGCCTGCTCTAATTTGATGCTTGTAGCCTGAGGTTTTGGGCCCAAAAATTAGGGGAGGCCTGTGGTAGCAAGCCTTCCTAGTGTAAAGCACAAAACTTTTTCAAATACTGTACCAAGAAACCTTGGAATGCTTTACTTCCAGCTTGTGCTTTACGAGCTTTACTATGCGTAAGCCTATGGGCCAGTGAAAAACATTCAAAAAATGTGGGGCCCTGATGAGAGACATTTAACCTTATCCTAAGCCCCATATTTTCAGGAATGCCTGGGCCACCCAAGTGCTTCACTCTGTGCATCAAGGAATACTTAGCCTGGTTAATTAGGTAGTAATTAACTATTTTTAAATTGTAAAAGAAACTGAAAAATATACTTGCTTGCCATGCTGAAAATCTGAAAGAAACTTTCAAGCACACACGTTTCATTATTTTGTAAAATATACCTCTTGAGAGCGAGAGAGTTCAGGCCATTACTATCTTGCGTCGGGCAGTTGTGGCAACAAGAGAGGCCTGTTCTAGGCTTGGTGGCCTTCCAGGTTTCGCGCCCATTTCTTTGTGCGACTTGCTTCGTGCTACTGGTGATGGGTTTAAGTCCTAGGTTTCGTATTTTTTCCTCTTAGGGCTCCCCATTGTGCATTCTGCACTTTCAAGCTTGGTCTTTTGTTGAACTTTGATCCTTTCTTTTTTTTTCTCTTGTTCCCTTGCAGGGTGTTTTTCCGTTATTTATTTATTTTTCTACTGTCAAATGTTAATGACAAAAAAATGAAAATTAATAGTCACCTTGTTGTCGAACCACGGCAAGGTTCTGTGATGCTGCACTGCAGATTATATGTTTAAAAAATACTATAAAACAATCATGTAGTTTGTCGTCTCTGTCATGCTTCCAAGCTCCCAAATGCCTAAAGGGTAACTTAGAAGGCATACTGAAGCTGCACCCATAGGTTGATAAGAAGAAGACGTTAAAGTTTGATGTACTTACTGTCAGTTGAGGAGCCCACACGCCAAAGCCGCAACACCAGGCAATACTAGTTGTACTAAAAAGATTCCAGTAGTAAAATTGAGCTCTTTGAAGAGTAGAGTATAATGTTATTGGTTGTCCAAAACCTTTTCTTTTGTGACAGGGCTTGTGGATTGGGTGGCCCGTTACAAAAAAAATGTTTCCAAACTCTTATGGCCCACTTTAGGTGAGCATCCAGGGTCCAATTTAGACTCATTTGAATCAAATTGAATCCTTGAGTTGGACTGTACCCAACTTTAACATGCAGCAGGTTGATCACTGGACAACAGGTACCCACTATTAGTGCTTCTGTGACCTCAGTGTTTTTTTCTGAAAAATGCTGTCAATTTTTTGACCAAAAAATCTGGAAAAATCTGGAAAAAATGTGTCTTTTGTAGTGTAAATTTGACTAATTTTGAAATACTTTCCAAAAGAATTATATCACAAATTTTCTTTAAAAATCCCTGTTTTGGGCATGATCAAACTGCAACCTTTCAGAATATTATATTATTACTCATCACATGATATTCACAAAAAGGCAGTGTAATTTTTTTTGCTAGTACAGTTTTGTGTAATTATCAATCTCCACTCTGTTAGAGTATATTGGAGGTCACTAGATGCATTAGAATGGAGTACAGAGAGTTCTGATATTATTTACAAGTGACAGTTTGCCCAGTAAATGCAAGTTGGTTTATGAGAATATCCAAGACTTGGTTTCATGCTAAGATTTTTAGCTTTGATAGTAAAGACACACAAAGTTGATGGTTGAGAATTTGCTTTGGAATTATGTTTTTAAGTTGTAGTCAAAATCTTTCTTCTCTAAATTTATATTGGGATGATTTGGCAAATGCTTGTAAAATACAGTTGTCTGTATGTACTACAGACACAACAATGCTACAAAACAACCGGATCACCCCATGAAATGGCACGTACAACTACGGGTTCAACAACACACCATCTTCATGCAGTCTGAGCAAAAACCTTGGCAGGCTTGTGACCTATTGGAATGCTAAGGTTTGATGCAAAATTTAAAGTTTGATCTTTTATTGCCAGGATTCCAACTAGCAATTGGAAAAATCTCCGACTGCCTCCAATCTTTCATAATAAGTAGAACACTGAACTAATTAAGGGCCTCAAGGATTATTTGGAATGGATCCAATGAGGTTACACTCTACTGATGAAGGGCTTCAAGGATCATGAGATGGGTCCAATGAGCTGCTTCCAAGTTCAGTACATAGCCACTTTTCTGGATCACCTTTTAGGAGTGAAGATTGCTGTGGCCTAAAGTGACCAAAGCATCCTGTTCTTGCATGTCCATGCCACATGATATTATTTTCTATCATAACACATAACTGGAGGAAAGGATACAATTCTTGCATAGTCGTAATACTATTGTGTTCATGACCAATGTCGATTGGTTTTGGATTTCTAGCATTTTGTTGGAACCAAACCTAACTCCAATTTTGTTAATAGCAGACCTAAAAGTTTTAGATATCCAAAGACCTGGTGTCATGACTGGTCCAAAGGTTCAATCCAAAACTAAAAAAGTCTCATAACTAGGATTGAAGGTTCATTTAGAATCAAGAATTGAATGTAACACTAGTCATCACCTGTGGAGAACAGTTCAAGTTGTGTCATAACTAGAAGAAATTGCAGAATTCTTGCATATCCATATTCTAAGTTAGAATCAAAATTATGTAAAACTTTCAAAACTATTACATTGATAACCAAAAACCAACGTTTTAAAAAAAAATTCCCACCAGTTTTGTGATGTACTGAAAGAGGCAATCATCCAGAAGAAAATGAGCCAAATTTATCTCTAAACCAGATATGGAAGTTTTTTTAAAAAAAGGATCCTTTGATATTCTTTACGAAACCACTGAAACTTACTATACTAAAACCTTGGAGAAATGCACGTATTAGGTGTGGTTTGATTGTCAAGATTTACACATATTTTCAGGCATTACAGAAATACAACTACTGGGTACTATAGTTTGATTGTCAAGATATAAGCATATTTTTGGGTATTGAGGAAATACAACTATTGAATACCATAGTTTATTGTCAAGATATACACATATTTTCAGCCGTTGGAGAAATGCAATTCAGAGGTGCCTAGTTTAAGAGCTACTTACCAGCTGACTATGCAAAGTGGGCCATTGCATATGTGAGTGTGTGTTGTGGTGGTGGTGGTAGTGGTGGGGGGGAATGGCAGCAATAGAAGTTTCTACGATTAACTTAATAACTCTTCATGAGCTAAATAGCATGTTTGCACACTTGGAACAAACAGAACAAACACGGGGATCATGCACCTATGCTGAGCTTGCAGGTGAACTAGCACACTGCTAAGTTTGTGACAGCAATAATCTGCATCAGCAGGGACTGGGGCATGACCATAAGGGCAAGCAAACCAGTTCCAAACAAGACTTTGCCCAAAGCTAGTCAAAGGATAACCTTTAGTACAAATGACGGCATCATGTATCCTTCACATATATAGCCAGCCAGCCAGCCTGCCTGAGACAGAAAGCTTGTATGCCTGGTATCAAAGACTCAAGCAATTGTACACTCAACAACAGTGTACAGCGAAGCTCAAGTTTCTATCATTTCCAAAGAAATAAGATGCCATTTTCCCCCGCACAAGAGTCAGGAAATTATTAGAACACTTGAAAAACTGACTTGTACTCCAACCTGAACATATAACCTAATTATCTGTGTATGCGGGGACCACTGCAAATCCAGATGAGATTATGTAGGTATCGATCCGCTACTAAACTGTCGTGGGCTGGGCTCCCACATGTGTGACAGTTTAGAGCATATCCACCCAAAGTGGGTAAAATGATCGGAACATAATATTTTAGATGAAGACAGCCAACAAATAAATAATGTAAAATTTATTGGCTTCTTACTTTTTGGTGAGTTCTGGTTCTCGGGGCAAATTGTGGGGTACCTGGGTAACCAGTTCTAAATTTTGAAAAGGAAAAAAAAAAACCCAATATGAGACTTGGAATCAGGAACCAGCTCCAAAACTCATTTCATACAAGTTCTGATTCTTCATTTTCTTTGAAATTAATTAATTATTTATTTTTGTAGTTTTTAATTTTTCCAATTAGGGTCAGACATGTTGTTAGTTTGAGGGAGAAGAATTCAGGTATATACTTTTCTGAATAATGAGTTTCAGGATGGGGTGGGGTGGGATTAGTAGCAGCTTTGGAATGGTATCAGTGTAATTTTTTCCATTTTTTTTTTAATGTTGCTCAAGTGGCAATCATGCATAAGCAATATTTAGCCAAATTTGGTAATATTCCATATATGAAAGTAGAAAATCTTATGCACCCCTTCATATTGTAGGCAATTGTGGTGATTTTAAAATAAAAATTAATTTTCTTCCTGATGATTTGTTTTCAAAGAAAACAAGGAATTTGTGACCGAATATTCTTTTTTTAGTAAATATTTTTCACAAAATGACGAAAATTCATTATTAAAAAGAAAGTGACTGATGCTTAGGAAGGTAGAACTGGATCTGATTTGGAACCGCACTCACCTAGGATTTTATTTTTGATTGTTTTAAGAGGCAGGAACTGGAAGTCTTGAAATGTGAAGAACCAGGTCCATAACCGGACCAAAGGTTCTATCAATTTTTTTGAAAATTCCTTCAACTGGAAAGAGGGGTTCTTTCCCAAAAAAAAAAGTTGGAACTAGGGCAGGAGGTTTTATCTTGAAATGTAAGAACCTGACAATTCGGACCAGAGTTGTGTACTTATTTGAATTTCCAAAATACGGTCAGTTCCAGTTATTTAGTGGTATTTCAGAAATCCAGAACCATTGGTTCCAATTCTTTGAAAAAATCAGAATTAAATGAACCCGTTAGTCTGGGTTATTTCAAAAACTAAAGAACCAGCAGTTTTCATGAAAGAGCCGATGGTTTCCCCAATATTCGGTTATTTGATTTTTAATTTTTGAGAACCATGGTTATTCATCACCACCAGGTCTTTGATGTTTTTGAGAACCATGGTTATTCATCACCACCAGGTCTTTGATGTTTTTGAGAACCATGGTTATTCATCACCACCAGGTCTTTGATGTTTTTGAGAACCATGGTTATGAATAAATGTGCTTTCAATGGAGGTGAAATGTTTGCCAGAGTGAGTGTTTCATTTTTCAAAATGCCTCTTCTTTTTGCAAAGGAAAGATTCCATTGAATAAGGTAGACTATGAATACACCGAAAAGAACTTCTTTTGGTCTTTATAATGTAGTCAAATCAATGGGGCAACATTTTTGGTTAAGGCATTTGCAAATGGAGAAGGATTAAGAAATCAATCAAAAGACACCATCCATCCTTTCAAGCTATATTTTTCAAAAGACTCCATAATTTAAACATCCAACACAAATTCCATTGCCAAACATCCATACTTGGGATCTATTTTATTTTACTTTCAAATTTGGCATGTAGCTCATGTTGCAATCATCCATATCTTGCTACAACCAAATTTGGCTAAACATAGAATATGATAATAACACAACATTTAAGGACCGTTTTTTTTTTTGGCTACTTATTGAAACTTGTTGTAGAATCTTGATGAAATCCTTTTTGATAATTCTTAAATTTGGTGAAAATTTTCCCAAATAAGGAATCTTAGGAAAGAAAATTCTTTTCTCTATGGTGTAGGTGTGAAATTTTGAACCAAAAAAAAATGGTTTTGTAGTATATGCCAGATGTTTAAAAATTCAAGGCTTTGAGGTGATATTGATTGCTACTATGATTGTACAAGTTTGTATGAAACATACACAAAATATATATTTTTTACAATACCAACATATGCCATTGTCTGAAATTTCATCCTTTGGGCTTATATTAAAACCCTTTTATAACGATCACATTAAAAGGATGAAAATAGTGACAAAGCGACCCACATTTTAATTTAAGAAATCAAAACATGACCTTTTTAAAAGTTAATGATTTGTCCTAAAACATTCTGGCAAATTCATAATTTAATCTTGCTTACATCCATTAAGGAACATACCACTATTGCAAAAGGGGGTAATGAGTAAGACATTTATTGGATTGTTTTTAGAGCTTAGAACATTTCAACAATGTGCACCAACCTAGGCAAGTTTTTTCATTTTCATTTATTCCAATGTGAACTCTAACTTTTTCTTTCCCTTGGATTAAGGGATTTTGTTGAAGATCGTCACAAATTCTTTATTTTGATGGAAGCTAGGTATTGGTCAAGTGTAGACGGGCTATGTTTTTCTATACTTGGATATGAAAAAGGAGCAACTCATTCATTGTGTAATGAATCAAGGCTCAAACTTCAAGCTCAACTTCCCTTACTGGATTTAGAGCTTCTCATCAAAATGCATATTTACATTTCTATGGAACATAGACATCCATCATATGCACAAATAATATTTCAAATGTCACTCACACATTAGAGTTATCTGTAAAGTAAAACAAACACAACACCAGAACCCTGGGTTTCATCGTACACGGAGTGAGATTTTTTTAAAATCTGCAAAACAATACATTAGCATTCAAAGGGGGTGAAACTCAGAAAACCATCAATTTTGGTGGTAAACTGAGTTTCATCCTGTCTTTCCTTTTTCCTGAGCGCCTCCACTGCTGCTACATATATTTTCATTGCTCTTACCTGTACAACTATTATAATTAGTCTCGAACCTTGTGCATTAAATTATGATAACAATATAATACACTAGGAATGACCATATATAATTTTTCCCATAAGGGTTATATATCAAAATTACTATGACATTGTAAAAAACATTAAATAAAGAATCTTACTTTACTTAATGAAAAAGAATTTTTTTTTAAAGAATTTATTTATTTTCATTAAACTTCTTTACACACTTATGAGGTTAGATAGTCTACACAAATGAAAAGAAAACATAATTATAGCAATTTTATCCAATGTTGAAATCATTTTTGTATACTCCATTTAAAAGTTTCCATTGTTCAAAAGATGATAATCATGTTGATGACCTTTAGCTTTTAATCAAAATTTTAGATTAATTAGGATTAAAGTAATCAAATTATTACAATTTTTAATTAATCTCCTTTTTTATTATCTCAAAATTCCATGCCACATAATCAATGTATTCTTAAAATTGAATCAGTTGAAATAAGGTGAAAAATATATAAAATTTTAATATTGTTAAAAAATTGCAATGGGGAGAGAAGTGGATTTTTCATAGAAATTAACATATTCTTGTTAAAATATTTCGTCATTGGATTGTTGTCCAAATTTAAATAACATGTGAAGTATAAGTAAAAAACAAACATTTGAAAAAATAATGGTAGTGGTTAAAAAAGCATGGAAATATTTTAATAATAGATTTGGTTTAGTTCCTATTTCAACTTGAATTGAAAAAACATATAATTAAAATTTTGAATTATATAATAATAATAATTGTAAATGATACATTTACAAGTGATCAAACCTATATTCCAAAGGGATAACATTCATTACAATTGATTAAAACTTCAAATTTTGATTATATTACAATTTTAATGGATTTGATTTTTGACTATGATGGACACATTTTTACTCAACCTTTTTTGTAACACAGTTTTTTTTTGAATGATCTAGTGAAATTCATTTTTTAAGAAATTATTAGACGGTTTTGGATGTACATGTTTCTTCTCTTTTTTGATAGTTGAATATATTATATGCATTACACAATTACATAAACACATGTAAATTGAAAAAGGAAAGGGGAAGGGTTTGAAACTTATTTAATTCATTTGCACCATATGATAACAAATAATAAACAATATTCATAAGGGCATCACTTTCTACCTACCTTTTGGTACCTTTTCAAAAAAAAAAAATTGAAAATTAATAAATACATCCAATTCATTAGAATATTTGATTGTGAAAGTTAATTTTGATTATAAAGTTAAGATAATTTTTTATTCAAATTGAAAATTAATTAAAAATAATTCAAATTGTTATTTTTATATGAACTGAAAATTATCAACACATCATTTCAAACCATTATAAATAATACATGTCAACAAATGTTGATTAAAAATTTACAAATGTCATGCTAAAACAAATTGTTGCAAGTACACATTTGTTTGTTGTGATTGAACATAAATTAAATATTCAAACCATTATAAATAATACATGTCAACAAATGTTGATTAAAAATTTACAAATGTCATGCTAAAACAAATTGTTGCAAGTACACATTTGTTTGTTGTGATTGAACATAAATTAAATATTACTAATATTTTACGTACCTTCTTACACATCAAAATAAAATAATCCAAATGCAAATAATGAATGCATGAAAACATAAATACATTTTGATAACTCATCAAACCTTTTAAACATAGAAAAAACTAAAAAATCATTTTAAAAAAAATCTTGCCTAATGTTTTTAATAATTTATAAATTATTTCACACATCATTTGACATAATTATTGAAATTGTGTTACAAAACTTATTAATAAACTCGAAGATATTTTTTTAAATTTTCATCACAAGTTATTTTTTAATAATAAAATTTTAGAATATACACATAAAATAATAATGAAGACTTACATAATTCTTATACATGTGGAATAAGAAATGAAAAATTCAAATAATGAACCTTCCATAATAATTATTTTGCTTCACACCCACTTTGTTTAATGAGTAAAAAAATATTTTTATTTTACCCAAAAACATGTTCCAACCATCAAAAATGCAAAAATAAATTATAAAAAAAGTTGAATGTGGGTCATAAAATAAACCTTGTGCTGTGATTAAAATATTTAAACTACCCAAAAGGCAATTAAACAATGAAAATTTAACATTCATTCAATTCTAGGTATTTTTCATTTTTGGGTTCCAAAATTTGCATATGGAATAAGGCTTCTATGTTCACCCAATGTTTTCTACCTTAGCTTAATTTTTTCTAAAATATTTGGGAAGGTAAAACCTCCCAAAAGTGAGAGAACCTCATTTCGTGGACAAAAAGTTTTCACATATGCCCACCTTACCTACAATGTATTACTACCAACAAATGAACAATTCTAAGTATGCAACATCCACCTCTCAATTCAAGTGGTTGCAATTTAAGGTGGATCATTTTTTGCATCTTTATGGACTTTTTGTAAAAGTGTACTTTATTCAAATGCCACAAATGTAATATAAAATCATTAATTTGAAAAAAATATTTATAGATTAAGATTGCCAACTTGAATAAGAATATTTATAGAGGGGTGAAATTCAATAAATATACACCAATCATATAGTCATGGACTTTAAAGTGGACATATAGATTTTGGTTTGGATTCTCCATTAACATTGAAATGCATTTTTTGATATGATTTCATCTCAATATTTTTTATAAGAATTCACTATAGGATACATAATGGAAAAAAATGGATTGAAAAACCTCACAACAAAAAATTTAACCACAAAATAACTATGGACTTTTGAATGACAAGATTTAAACTTTATTTTCAAAAGTCCTTATCTTAGTCCTTTTTTGTTGGATTGATATTTTTCCCCCTAACATGTATGTTAAAGAGTTGTCTAAATGGGTGGCCTTTCTTATGGACTTTATTAGTTAATTAATCATCACATAGGGCTCATTAATATTGATTTTTAATTTTTTTTTCATTTTAGTGTTAAAATATAAACTGTTGGGACTAGGACTCTTGTCACTTTTGAGCCACCCTAACTTGCAACTACCTACTTCATAAGCTAATTTGAAAACCATGTTTTGTATTTTGATGTGCAATTTATTTAATTTTTTACCTATTTATATTCAATCAATGTTCACTTAAAATTAAATTGGTCATGAGGGCATTAAAGGTTCAAACAATCTAATTAAAACATGTTTTTGAATTCCAATTCAACCAAGATGAATCCTTGAATATCAATTTTGTTTCTTCTATTCAAATATTATAATGTGTTCACCTTTTTACCTTCCCCACCTACCTTTTTCTTTCATTTTTTCTCACTCCTTTTGTCTTTCCTTCCTCCCTAGTCCTCATTCTACGTTGCACACCCCTAGAACCCCCATCCAATTCATGTTCATTGTCTTCATTGAAAAATCTGGTCTTCACAATCCTTGAACCTTTTTCCTCCATATCAATTCATGCCAATTGTACTTTAGTATGGTACATCCCTTTTGCATGCCTTTTGATTGCATGCATTGGAATACTATTTTGTTTTGGTATGTGCATGTTTTGCTCATGCCTTTTATATTTTTGTGTTTTCCTTAACAACTTTCTCCCCCTTTTTAATTTTAGGTTAATAATAAGAAAATCACTTTGTTAAGGTGAACATTGTATGAATGTGGACTTGAATGTGAAAGGTGTGTTCTGCATATGCCAAAATGTTAAAAAGTATGTTTAGACATATCATGGAGATTTATTGAAATTGGTGTTAAACACTTAAGTAAATAAATTTGCTCATGGATGCAATTTGTAACAAAGGAAGACAACTTCTAAGGAGTTTAAAGATCTAAAGATGCTATCCTTTTCAAAATGCATCAAGTTTCAGGATAACAATGTGTTTTGTTTATGGTTTAGGGGTGACTAACATGCAATTGGCCTAACTCATGTGTTAAACTTGTAACATTAAGGCTTGGATAGTTGTTGGAGTTTAAGGTTAAAAACATCCCAAACCTTATGGCATTATGAAGAGGTACATAAGAATAATAAGATGATAAATGATGAGAGAGATTAACTATCTTTTCAACATAGCAGCAACATGTTACTATATTAAATGGTTAAATTGATTTGTAACAAAACTAGCTAGATCTTCCACACTAGGATTTCTATCTAATGGGATTGATATGGCCAAACATTCAACTCTTACCATTGAAATTGTAGCATATATGTATCCTAATATAGCCTTTAAAAATCTTGACATGAATTAGTAAAAAAAACCACAACTAATCACTGTTGGACATGGCCTTATATTTCAATTTTGGAATTGGTGAATAATTAAAAGGACACAAAATCTAGCCAATTTTTAGAAGAAGTTGGAACTAGAAAAACATAAAATAAACATAGGAGAAAGAAACAATGATTTGTGTATGCATTAAAAATAAAACTAAACTTAGATAATTTAGAAAAAAACAAAAATCTGACAAATTTTGTTTTATGGCCATGAACTTTACAAGGTTGGATGTTCACATTGACCACCCATTGAATGTTTTTTTCATGCCATGTTCTATTGAAAATTGATTGTGGCCATTAACAGTTGATGATTGTTTACATTAATGGTATTTTTTTACATTGCATGGACTACAAGTTGAGTGTTCACCTCCATTTTATTTATACTTAACATGGAATACTTTTTGCATAAATTTTTTGTTTGCTTTCATATTTTTATATGATTTTTGATTCATTAAATTTTTTTATTGGGGATAAAGACACAACCCTCCCATCCCCCATCCAATTCCATCCTTGGGTACATTCACACTTCACACATAGTTGTACACCATTGAATCTTGTGTCATTAATTATCATGACTTAATTCCAATGGAGTCTCACCATGTAAGAGTTATTGTGTTTGTGCCATTGGAAAGTTAGGGAAAATTTTACAAAGTTCACATCATGTCACACAAAACATGAAGTAAAATGTTAAACAATTGCAATACACCTATAAGAAACATGGATTAAAGACATTGACTTCATCTTGGGTTCTTCATGTTTCAATCAATAAAACAATGCCAAGTATGTTAAAATCATAATGTGAATATCATGTTCATCACACAATTATCTTGTGTAATTACAAAGCTTTGGAAAACACCTTTAAATGTTTAAAACCAATCTTGGCTAGTTCCTTGGTTTTAGAGGGACCCCTTGGTTCTAGTTCCTCACATTTTTAAAGGAAGGGTCAATGTTCAGTTCTAATTTTTATTTATTTCAAATATGGGTCTGTTCCAACATCTAGAATATCAAAATGGACACTGGAATTTGTTTTTTAAAACTTGAATTTATCCCAAGGAAAAGAATTATATTAGGTGTGTTATGTGAATTACTTAAATAAATCAGTTAATCTAGTGTTAAGTTAGGTTAATTTAATTACTTTGGTTTAGTGTTGATTAATAAGGAAGCAATTCTGGTGTGAACAAGTTTTTATTATTTTATTAAGGGGGATCAAAACCTCTTTCAATGATTTGAGATTCCAACATTTTCCCCTTTTTTTTTTTCTATAATTGTTGTGTGTTTATACATGTCATAATTTTTATGAACATTGTGTTTGGGCTTGAATTCTTGTGCATTATAATTGAGTACATCTTTTTGAATCACCAAAAGTGATATCTAGTTTTGTGTTGTAACTAGATTTAGTTTTATAAGCACTAGGTTTTGTAATTTATGTTTTACATTGCAGTTATTTCTTGAAGGCTAAATGGTGGGGTATTTTTAAAAAATTTTGGTTTCTATTCACAACATTCCTTGAGGATTTAAATCCTAGTGGGGCCTATGTACCAAAGGTGTGGATGGAAATGTTTTATTTATGAAAAAAGAAGAAATTTTTTTTGCTTTAGTGTTAGGACAAGCCACAGGCAATTTTGGACTCACAAGGCTCACCATGGCCCAAACTCGAGGGAAGCCATCACCTTCCCCCATATAGTATACTCTGTGCCTCTCCGTGACACCTACATCCGAATGGTTTTTTTTCCCAAGACTCCCAAGGAGGAGTCCCGAAATTGTCCCGGTTTGGACTCTTAAGACTTTGCAAGATCATAACTCTTTGCTTAGACTTCCGATTAGGATGAAGTTTAAAGCAAACTTGTAGCTTTCCTCAAGAGCTTTCCAATGGTGTGTCGCGCTCCACTTGCACGCACCAATGCGAGTCGATTCTTGACTTTTAGTGGTCGGGAGTCAAATTGCCAATTTGACTTCCGACCTTTCTTTTTGCCATAACTTGTGCTGCAGATGTCCAAATGGCCCATACGAGCCCATTTTCGACATCTACATTTTGATAACTTTCCAATGATATAAGGAACACCCCAATGCGAGGTGTTTTGACCCTTGCCATCAAACTCTGAAGTTTCGGGAGTCCTGGAAGACTCCCAAGTCCCCATCTCGGGAATGTGAGTTTCATCTTCACACTCTCTCAAAATAGGGTTGCGACATTCTCCCTCACTAGAAAAAAAGTTCAATGTCCTCATTGACATTTAAAATTTCTTTCAAGAATTGCAATTGTTTTCTTTTGGATCCTTAGCCATTAAGTGTTGACTTTTTTAGCAAAACCTTGCCTCAAGCTAACTTAGGCGTCCCCAAGTTTCCAACATTTTCTTGGCAAGTCCAAGGGTATTTCATAAAAAAAATTTAACCTTTATTTCATCAAAAGACCTAAATTAGCCTAATTGACGAAGCCCTCATTTAGGAGGCCATTATTTCGACCTTCCCCTCAT
>Ga0209611_10008132_pt1 | contig 16541 bp, 14 predicted proteins | sample S1TSphgellanicum_3_FD_187693 | JGI IMG/M metagenome (GOLD analysis project Ga0209611, IMG submission 187693) | Host-associated microbial communities from peat moss isolated from Minnesota, USA - S1T2_Fc - Sphagnum magellanicum MG (SPAdes) (version 2) | ecosystem: Host-associated > Plants > Peat...
AAAAAAAAGTCCAAAGACTCATAAAAAATGTTTAAATAATTTTTTTGGCCCAAGATTTTAACCACAAACACCTTAAGTACTAATGTACATAAAATGCATGAGTGTGACAAAAACCAAATGCCCTATTGTAATGTAAAAAATTCAAAAAATGAAATTTCTAAGAATTTTGGACCATTGATAAAACATGGCTCACATTGGATAAATTTTATTATTCTTACTTTCATAAGTGAAAAAATTAGACATTTTAGATGCCTATATAAAATTTGACATGAAAGGAAAGGAGAAATTTTTAATAGGTCATAAGAAAAGTGAAAAAAAAGTTGAATTTGAAAGTCTTAGGAATGAGTCCTTATGTTTCGAAAGAGGTACCTCAATCATGTTTGGACCCAATGGGAATTTAATCATTTTTGATGAATTTTACAAGGCCTCTCTTCATGTTGTATTTATACTACCATTCCAAAGAGATGTGGACCAAATGGTCATTACTTGGAATGTACATAGGGTCCGCAAAATTATAGAAAATGGAAGGTTTATTCTATTTCATATGTTCTTGCACAAGTCTTCCAACCTCATGAGAGAGAATTTAAGCAAGTAATACACACATACTATGCAACTTTTAGGCATATGATTTAGTATAATCATCAGTGCACATTTGTTACAACCTCTAATTGGATGTGAAGTTTTATCTCATGTTATGCACATATTTGCACAAACATTATTCATATTATGTATATATGTAAAGAAATATTACCACCTTTGGATAGTACAACAATTGAACTTTGTCGAATTATGGCATTAGAGATTGAAGATGTAGGTCTTTGAAATCAAGTTATTGACCAATTTCACAATATCACTTAGGTATGCATTCAAAGCATTATGCTTTGCAACATCCATGAGTTGAATTTATGTGGCATTCACTTTATGTTAAATATGTAAAATAAAACAATTTTCATGAGAGAAAGTTGGAATTAGAACTAAATTCAAATATTTTCCATAAGATAATGAAATCCCTTAACTATGTGCCAACTAGTCCAAAAACAATTATTTCAATAGCAAATGATATCAATTTGACATTTAACATTTATTGCAACCTTGTCATTACCAATGGATACATTGGATCTTTAGAATCATGGATTGAAATCAACATTGATGATTTCTAAACAATGTGGTTGTAACTTAGTTGTAAACTAATGAAGTAATCATTGTCTATATGTTTATGACTTTGGTTGCAGGAAGTGATTGCCATATGAGATAAAAGTTTACAAAATTGGAGAATTAACTTTTAAAGATTTGGATAAAAAGTTTGAACTTCATTTGGCATTCACCCATGAATGTCTTTTGGCAATGCAAGTTCAATATGGATTCCAAGCTTATTTGGAGATGTGTTTGGATGCAACAACATTCGCAAGGTGGCAATAATAAGATTGTTGATTCAAGTTCAAGAATCGCTTTTGGGGTCATCATAATGTAATCACTATTATAGAATGCAAAAAAAATATGTGGTTTATTGTAAGGCTCTATTCATCTATGTTGACATGAATATTATATACAATTTTTGTTTCAGGCCTTTTGGAATACATTCATTTGATGTATTGTATGTAAATCATTATTAGCTAGGTTCAAACAACTATATTACATAACTATACATTCCTAAAACAAAAACACAAAACCCATCCTTTGAGGTAAAATACTTGGGATTATCACACATTCACATTTCCACCATTGAATTTGAAGTTTAAACCTTTTTCCTTAAAAACATATGTTTACAAAAGCCTAAAAGAAACACAACGGATGATAGTGTTTTTTTTAAATTCAAGTAAAAACCTTTTGGTTCAAGAAAATAATTTATTGTGTGGTACTATGTCAAAATTTTAAAGGATAATTACAAAGTGCCCAAAATGATTGCCCACAAATTTTTTTTAAAGGTAGTGCAAAGCTAGGAGTGTAGGAAAGTGTGAGAAAATGAACTTTCACACTCCCAAGTGGGCTCCCACTTTGGGAGTTGGAGTCCCAATGGACTTCCAAATCTTCAGAGGGTGATTGCAAGGGTCAAAATTCATTGAATTAAAGAGTTCCTTATATCGTTGGAAAGCTCTTAGAACACAAATGTATAAAATGGGCTTGCATGACCCATGTGGGCACTGAAAACATAAGTTATGGCCAAAAGAAAGGCCAGGAGTCAAATTGCCAAATTGACTTTTGACCATTAAAAGTCGAGAATCGCCCTGATTTCCTTGCATGAAGGTGGCATGTCACATACCATTGGAAAGATTTCGACAAGGGCTAAAATTTTGTTGGAGGTCTGCACACAAAGTTATGGGCCTCCAAAGTCACGAAAGTTTTAATTTTGGGAATTTTGGGACTCCCACTTGGGAGTTTCGGGACAAAATGACATTTGGGTGTTCATCTCATGGCCATGCACAGAGTATACTATAAGGGGGAAGGTGGTGGCTTCCCCCAAGTCTAGGCCGTGGCGAGTCTTGTGAATCCGTGTTTGATCGTGGTTCATCCATGCACCAAAGGTGCTCTAATTACGCATTAACCAACTTCTTGTGTGGTTTGTGCAAGTCCGTGTGAGTAATTGAATTGCTTGTCACTCTTCCTAGTCCCCATCTTGAAGCTCTAGCATGCCCTTTTACCCCAAAAGTGTTGCGATCCAAGGAATGTGTCGTAATTCTTGAACCTTCCGATGTTTTCACCTTAGACTCACATTTGAGTTTATTCAAGAGCTTGGGAGCATGTCAAACAACCTCCCATGTTGAGTTGAACCATCGCCAAACTCCATTAAAAGAAACCAAACAAATTATTGTTTTTGCAATTGCCATGATATAACTCACACCACGCAACAACACTAATTTCAGATACACACCACCTTGCAATAGACAAACAATCTAACTCACAACCACTAAAAATATCATCATCAACTATATCTTCCTTTCTCCTTTTCAGATTCCAGTGCTCATTAGGTTTTCATGAGTGTAAAATAAATCATTTGACTTCTCTTCATCTTTAGTACTATGACTGGCCTGGTTACCCTACCACCTTTTCCCAAAATGTTTTTCAAAATTTTAGGGTTTGAAACCTTGGCACTTCTTATGGAAGGAAGGAAGACAATCACCGTTGATTTAGTCGTAAGTGTGAATGGGAAAACCATTGATTCATGGCCCCCTTAAAAACTTTTGAAATAGGTGAAATACCAATGAAAATAGATGGAATAATAAACATTATGTTCAAGTATTGTTTGTTATGGCTAGAATGAACTAGTAGCCACCAATGCATTAGTTGGTCGTTCTGTCCACTCAATGGGTTGTGTTTTTTCATTTGGCACTAGATGGGGTTCATCACAATCCATTTCTTTTTGTTGCTGACCATTGTTTTTTTTTTTTTGGTTCTTGTCCATTTTTCCCTTAGACCTGACCTCACACATAACTACCCTATTCACCTTCCTTCCTTCATAAGTACTGCCTCAACTTTAGTACCTTATTTATTATCCCCTACTAACATAACTACCCTAATGACTAGTTATCATATTGACCTAGCTACTATACTAACTACCTACCCTACTAACTTAGCTACCTTATTAATTACATACCCTATTAACTTAACCACTATACTAACTACCTGCCTTATTGACCTAACTACCCTACTACCCAACCACCCAACCACCTCATTGACATAAATACTTTACAAACCTAGTCACCTTAATAAGGTAACTTATTTCTTATGTACTAACTTGCCTATCTACCTAAATACCTTGCTAGTGTAACTTTCTTCCTACCTACTAATTTGCTTGCCTACATGCCTACCTACCCTAGTAACCTATTTACCTTGTTCCTTGAACTTCCTTTCTACTTATTGATTTGCCTACGAACCCAACTACTTACTTATATACTTATTTACCTACCTATGCACCCACCTTCCTACCTATCCATTATGCTTACCTACCTATTTACACTTTTTGCATAGCTAAATACCTAATTAACTACCTACTCACTTTTTCTAACCCCATCTCTCCCAATCCAACCTATCAATTTATTAAGGTTCGCCTTAGTTCATGGATGATGAACATAAGTCCTCATATGTAGATATTACAAATAATTTATAATGGAAACAATGCCATAATTATAACCATTTTGGTTTAGTTAATGCATGTTTTACTAAATTTTGTTTACTTAATTTATTATGGAATGGACATTACAATACATCTTTTCATGTAATTATTATAAGTATGTACTACTAGATTATGGTTTAAGTTTAGGGGTGGGACACATAAATTAATTAGTAAGTTTTTCACAAATGTATAGTAATTTACCTAAATTAGGCTAAATTTTGGGGGAAATTTTTAGGGTTTACACATATGTGAAGTAATACAATTTCATTCTATATTTTTTTCAAAGACAATGGACAAAATTAGGTTGAAAGATCACATAAAGGTAATAAACATATATATATTTTTTGGTTTTGTACAAAAATTATTTGATTTTTTTTAATATTAACATATTTTCTTTCAATCAATAAATATTTATAGTTTAAAAGCTTAAAAATTTGGTTTTTAATTTTTTTTCCTATGTTTAAAAAAAAATTGTTTTGCATTATACAATTTGTATAGTTTGTATTTTTTTGGGTTGAAGGCATATATCACTAGGATTTTTTTTTGTTAGGGTTTGTATAGTTAGGGTTGTAATAGGGCTTATGACAAAATATCATTTGGATTTTTAGGGTTATGCTCTATGATTTAGTGTATAAGAATTTGGTTCATATATTTCAGGGTTTAAGGTTCATATTCTAAATTTTACTCATTGTATTAGTTTTTGATCTGATCACTTGTTTAGATCTATACCATAATTATGAATATCCTTCGTTTCCTTATGTTTTATAGTTGTTAAAGTTCAATATTTTCTAACCCACTTTTGTACAAGTTATGATGTTTTAGGGTTATATTTTCAACTGGAACTACAAACTTTGGTGGAACATTGTCATCTTTTATTCCTAAAGGTATGCATTTGTCTCTTGTTATTTTTTTTTTTTTATTTATATTTTCACAATTCAACCTCTTTTCATTTCCTATTTATTGGATATAGAAAGGGCATCAAGTTTCATTAGATATATAACCATAAATAAAAAGTTATATACTTTATTTTTATTCAAGTATTTCATATTCAATATATCTTTGTAGTTTGATTTTTTCATACCCATATGTGAATAATGCATTTACTCCCCACAACCAATGTGGGTTTTATGGCTTAACACATGTATTGCATTTTGCACCTTTCAAACAGTGTGCATTAATGATCATTACGTGGGTATTGTTACATGGGGTTTTCACACATTATGGGTTTAAAATATAATCTGAGTATTACATATGTGAACATTTTTAATGATGCAAGGTTTAATAACTCAATGTAGGTATTGCCAAAGTTTGTTTTAGTATATGGGTTCATAATGTAAGTATTGTACATGATGTACATTAGAACATTATGTACTTTATATCATGATGTGGGTATTATAATGGGAATTCCAAGTCACAATATTGATTTTAAGAGACATTACTAGAAATCTTGTCATTTGCAACCAGTCATTCTGCAATTGGCATGTAACTAGTTGTCGTTTGTAACTATCTTGGTCATGTTTGCAATTTCAAATTTGGTATTGTATAATTTTTGGGCCATACGATTGTGTGTGCAACTAACATGCAACTAAATGTGTACACATGAACACGTGTCATAAAAATAATGGCCTAAATTTATACATACTTAAATACTATACTTAATATATCTATATAGGTTATATATAATAATATTATGTACCTTTAATATTAAGGTTAACCCCATGTTAATTTAGGCTAGCCTAAACTAACCTAGGTTAAATAAACAAAAAAATTAAACTAACCATGGTTAAATTTATTAGATTAAACCGATTATGGCTAAATTAAATTAATTTAAATTAACTATGGCTCTATTAAATTAGGCCAAACTAATTATGGCTGAATCAAGTTAGGTTAAATTAAATTAAACTATATTAATTATGGTTAAACTAAATTATGCTAAATTAAACTAGGCTAAAATAAATATGGCTAAATAAAATTAGGCCAAACTAATTATGGCTAAATTAAGTTAGGTAATAATAATTATGGCTAAAATAAATTAAACTATATTTATTGTGGCTAAACTAAATTAAGCTAAATTAAATTAGGATAAAATAAATAGGGTTAAATTAAATTATGCTAAAATATTTATGGCTAAACTAAATTAGGCTAAAATTGACAATGGTTAAATTAAATTAGGTTAAACTAATTATTGTTAAATTAAATTATGTTAAATTAAATTAAACTGAACCATGGTTTAAATATGTTTGACTTTATTTTATTTTGAAATATTTTTTCAGAAAATGTACATTTGATTAAACAAAAAATTATTCAAAATCAATTAATATGATAATATTAAAATTGTATTATAAATAATCATAATTATTAATTAAATGTTTATTATAATTATAGTGATAATCAATTATATATATGTAATCAATAGGTATTATATATTTAAATTTTACTATTTAAGTTAAAATATTAATGTAAATAGGCTACATTAATTAACCTGCAAGTATACAAAAGTCCCAAGTAAAAAAGGTACAGTGGTATGCAGCGAAAAGAAATGGACTGTGATGAACCCCATCTGGCGCCAAATGAAAAAACGCACCCCATCCAGTGGACAGAACGGCCAACTGGTGCATTGGTGGCTGCTGGTTCACTCTGCCCCTCATCCTGAACTGGTGCACTGGTGGCTGCTGGTTCATTCCAGCCGTTTGTTACGACTGTCGTCACCACTAATCATTCTTAGAATTCTTTTCGTACGCTTCGTACGCTGATAATATCGTTCGTTTGGAGTAGCGTTGCAATAGATAATGCTCTTTGGAATTCTTTTCGTGCGCTGTAGCCGCGGCCCGCGGACAGTGAGGGTTTTGCTGCCGTTTGCTTGCCATGGCTATGGCAGAAATTGGCGTTAGGAGCAGCGTGCAGATTGTTTTCTGCAGCTCCTCTTGGCTTCTCTCGTTGCCTCCGTCGGTGTCCAAGTCTCGCGGTTCGGTTCCTGGGAAAATTTCTCAAGTTTCGGCAGCTGGAATGGCGTGGGGAGACTTGAGATTTAGCTGGCCGTCGTTCTCTTCTTTCAGGCGCCCTTCTTCTTCTTCTTCTTCTTGCAACGTGGCGCAGCAGCGTAGCGTGCCGGAGCTTTATGAAGGCATCGCCAAGTTCTACGATAACTCCTCCGGGGTGTGGGAGGATATGTGGGGGGAGCATATGCATCACGGCTATTACGATAGCGAGGGAAGCTCTAGTCAGAATGACCATCTGCTTGCGCAGATCACGATGATCGAGAATTCGCTCGCTTTTGCCCAAGTTCCTGGTAATTTTCTTCTGGTCAAGACTTCTCTTTTTTGTGGTGGAGGTGAACATGCTCTTAAGATGCCATTTGCATGAAATGGAAGACAATTACCATGGTCCAGAGATGAAGTCACCTAGAGTTTGCACGAAACCCTAGAGTTGAATGCTCTTTTCAGCACTTCTGTGGTAGCAATTGCTGTTTATCATGCTCCTCTATGTATTCTACATCTTTCTTGCAGAGAGACATACGGACAGGCCACTATTTGCCAGAAGAAAGTTTGCAAATTCACATGACAGAAAACCAGCGAGAGAGAGAGAGAGAGAGAGAGAGAATCATGTTTCAGTTCTGGGAAAATCCAAAAGCAATAACTAATGTTTAGAAATCTGCAACTGAATGAACTTTCTTGGTTCTTAGCCATTGCTTCAACTGAGGTGCAGAGAAACATGTGCTGGCAATTGCAACATCTGCCCTTCAGTGATCACATCCTCAGTGCTGGCCTTTGCAATCGTTGCCTTGCTACTTGTGGTATTTACAGGTGACTTCCTCAGGCATGTCATGTGCTGAGAGATGATTCCTGACAATACAGTTTGATGGTGTAGAGAGCAAGGAAGAGAGGCCTGCCCATGTGGTGGATGTTGGCTGTGGAATTGGTGGAAGTGCTCGATACTTAGCACGGAAATATGAGGCAAAAGTGAGCGCAATCACACTCAGTCCTGTCCAAGCTGCTAGAGGAAATGTTATCACTGCCTCTCAAGGATTATCCAACTTGGTGAGGAGCAGTCTTCTTTTTGAAGTGTAGAACATATCATGAAAAGAGATGTAAAAGAAGATTGATTGCGTTGTTGTAACTAACTTGTTTTCTCCAGCTGTGAAGTGGATCTCCTTTGTGCCTAATGAACCAGATGCTTTGATCTGATTTTTCCTTATTAAATTGTGAATGCAGGTTACTCTCCAGGTTGCAAATGCTTTAAAGCAGCCCTTTGAAGATGGGACATTTGATCTTGTCTGGTCAATGGAAAGTGGAGAACATATGCCGGACAAGCAACAGGTTGAGCCTTCACTTCCTGCTGAAAGGCACCAAAACCTTCAAGTTGCATGAAAGCATGTTGAAACCATGATTACATGTGGGAGAATCCTCCAGTTGAGAGCCTGATGTTCTGCTTGTAACAGTTTGTGGGCGAACTTGCCCGAGTAGCAGCTCCTGGTGGCCAAATCATAATAGTAACATGGTGTCACCGAAATCTTGAACTGGGTGAAACATGCCTCAAACCAAAAGAGCAGGTACAATTTCCAACCTGCAATAGGTTCTATCAGTTGTCCCAGGAAAGAAATTTCCAGCAAAGCACTCTTAATCTGCTTTTAGAGCAGTAAGGGTTGAAACATGTACAATTTTCAGTCTTACCATTCTGTGTTGCACAACACAAAATCTTTTGAACTAGTTAACTGTTTGGTCAGAACAGTACTACTCTAGAATTCAGTAATGAGGAAAGAACTTATTCCTGACAGTAGCTTTGCTGGAAGTATGTCACACTGTTCTTTAAAGTCAGTATGCATAAGCACAGTGAGCCAGTTTACAGAAAACTTAATTATTGGGAGATTGGTTGGCCATGTACAAATAAAACTTAATTATTGGGAGATTGGTTGGCCATGTACAAATAAAAATAGAAGCAAACAGGTGTAGAAAACTCTTGAAAATGTGGTTCACCTCATTGTTTGAATGTCCAGGAGCTTTTGGACAAAATTTGTGATGCCTACTACCTCCCAGCCTGGTGCTCACCATTGGATTACGTGGAATTGTTGAAGACCCTCAAATTGGAGGTGAGATTTGATCTTATTTGCAGATTTCTACTATACTTGTAGCCTTGCTTGGGTGGACGATCACTTGAATCTGATGGAAAATATCCTCCACTGTTCATCTTTCAGCAATTTGACACAAATTCTGTTTTCGACAGGATATCAAATATGCTGATTGGTCAAAGAATGTTACTCCATTCTGGCCTGCTGTGGTGGCATCAGCGCTGAGTTTCAGGGGCCTAATTAAGCTTGCTACATCAGGTAACTGACTGTCTTAAGCTCTGTTATATATGTCATGGAACATGGCAGCTCTGAAGTTGGAACAGGTTTTCTCCCAATTTCCCCAGAAAACATTCACAATCTCTGCACTTGTGACGAGCAGAAAGAATGTAGAATCCTACTTAGAAATTGACTATGCATTTCTGACTGCTACTAAAACTCTTGGCTGAACAACAGTAATTTCTGTATGTAGAGTGGCCTTTGACAAGGTTGGTTCTCATGGAGCACAAGCAATGACTTCAAAAACTCTGATTGTTTGGATTGTCCGTGCCAGGGTGGACAACCATACGGGGAGCATTTGCAATGGCACTCATGGTGCAGGGTTACCAGGTGGGCCTTATCAAGTTTGCCATCATCACAGCACGCAAACCACTGTAATTGTAATGCACACTTCGAATTTTTCAACCAAATTTAGTCAGTCTTTCTACCACATTTTAAGGTTGGCAGGAAACATGGACTGCCTTAACCTATGGTAGCTTTTTCATGAGATACATATCTCATGTTTCCCACACCAAGAATGGGTTGCAAGATGGGCTTTTGTTCCACATAATGAATTCATTTCCTTGATTGTCTCAAGGTGATTTAAAATGTTTTTTTCCGTGGGGTGCATGTGAATCAGTTCATCATCATTCCGTTCAGGGTCTTCCTTCCTCCAAAATGCAGTTAGATTCTAAGTGAGACAGGTTCTCAATCCTGTGAAAGGTTTGAGGGTTTATAGTTGATAAAGTCAGCATGTGGTAGAATTTGGAAAACATCACACATGTAGTTTTGAATCCTGTGAACTACAGAGCTTGCGGGATTTGCAATCCTGTGACCCAAATGTCCTACCCTCCTTTTGTGCTGTAAAAGAAAGGGCTTTTCATTTGTGGATTTGAGATGTATGGTTCTATTGGGCCTGGTCCACTTAAGGAGGGGTGGAGTCCAACAAGGCGATAAAATGTCTGACACGTGGGAACTGGTCCTATCAAGGCCTGCCACCTATCGTGGTTCCCGATTTCTGATTCACACCTTGTGACCAACTGAAGAGACCTTATGAGTGGCTACAGGGACTGCCCACTGTACTAGTTGTCTACCAATTGCAGTTCTGAAATACTACGTGGTTTTGATATGATGGTTAATGTCTGGCCAGGAACCCTGACTGGTGTGCCAGGCACCTCTACTGCTGCAGATGCTTTCAAGACCTAGTGCTAGAAGAGAGTAAAGTGTAGGGTAAAGCCCTAGGGTGAGGGCATTCTCAAAATAAGGGACCCAGGATGAGGCGATAGCTGAGTCTGGCCTTGCATTTTGATAATGTCCCCCACCCATGGGCTTTACACAAGAGAAAGCTCAAGGCAAAATCTATTATGAACCAAACCTACTAAGATCATGATGCAGAGGTGTGGGAGGGAGTATCATGCCTATTTATAGGTGTAAGAACCCTCCCACTATTGAGGACTAGGCATAATATCCCTCCTGGTTTTTAGGAACTTGATGGATATAAAATGCCCTCCAAATGCACTACAGATTTTCTCTGAGTGCTTTACCTTGTGAATATTGAAGTTTAGGGACAGGTTCAGATGTCCGTTGAATAATTAATTAATTAATTTTGAAGATTCCATGTCCAAAGTTGAACCTCTTTAATTAGGACATAGTTCTGATTTAATGTTCTCAGTCCCCCCATTGGCCCACCTACACAGGTTCCAAGAGGACAACATCGGGCAAAACCTATGGGACAAAGTGACATGCTGTTGGGAACACATTGGGAACTTGATCAGAACACATTGAGAACAAAAGAAATTCAATAGCTCCCACCTTACCAAAAAGAAAAAATATGGGTCCCTTGGGTGCATGTTGCTTCTACTCATTGCATGCCTAGAATTTCTATCCCAACCTATGTTCTTTAGCATTTTTGGATTACCCTAATGATAAGGGCATGAATTGTGAGGACATTGAAGTTATTTGTAAAGTTAGGCAAACATGGCATTGAAAGCCCATGTTTGCCTTGTTCATGAGACATAAGCACAAATATGGCACTAAAAAACAAAAATTAGGGTCCCAATTGGGGAAGAGTTTATTTTTCCATCATCAATCCAACATGAAACTAGTCTCATACCAAGTTGCTACGCTTGTGACAAGACCTAGGCTTGCATGCAAGGCTTGTGTGAAGTTTTCCTTTTGTTCTTTTGGATGGATTGTGCTAAACACAAGTGCATAGAGAAGCATAGAGGGATGCAAGAAAAGTGGAGTTGAAAGGAGTGCATTAGGAATCAAGGGTTTGGGTGCAAAAAAAAGTTGGGATTGAAAGCTTGGAGAATGCTTGGAGGAGTAGTTCAAGAATTGTCCAACCAAGTGTGCACAAGTTTAGAGGAATTGCACCCTTGAAGTCAATTTGAGCTTCTTTAAAGGTGTTAATTTTTTGTATCGTAGGATCATCATTTGCATCATGATAGACAAAATAGAGCACTAATGCCCAAAGTTGTAACCATATTTTTTCAAGTGAGGTTTCACCTAACTAATAACTAGCTAGAAAAATGGTATTTGTATCCAATGCTTTAGATGAGAAAAAGATGTTTTATGATTGTTGTGCTAAAGACTTCACCGTTTGGCACGCATTCCTCCTCTTATTATGGTCACTTTCAGTGTTTGTTTGGTCATTATCTATGTTTACTCACAAGGTTTGTGAGATGCTACAAACCCTAATTATTGGATGCTTGCAAATCCTTAAAGAAATTCGAGAAATTAATTCCAAGAGGACCAAAATTTGAGAAGCCTTCAACCCCACAAACCATGGATGTCAATGTTGTATGTGAGAACCTTAGCCAATTATTCCTTCCTTTGATGGATGGTTTTTTCATTGAGCATATCCTCATTTGCTTGCTGTGGACCCTTCAATGATGTGGCATCTTCATCAAGTAAAGAAAACTTGGCATAATGTTTTTTGCAATACCTTAACAATTAATGCACTTAAGATTGTGAAAGTTGACAATCCTTCTCATCTTTGAACGATTCAAGTAACCCCAAAACATCTAAGGCATTCCTTTAAAATTCGGTTGCAATTTGAAATCAAATGTTTGAAATTCTACTTGCATATGGGGGACTTAATAATGAAAGATGATGCTTACAATTGACACTTGTAAAAGTTCAAATTATGTACATGGCAACAATTTCATGACTTTTTTGGTGGCAATTTGATGTTCATGGTGTTCACATGGTTTTGTAGATTCATGTAATGGTGTTATAGATTCAAGTTTAAGGTTTAATCGATGTGTATGAACCTCTTGAAGCTCTACAAATACATTTGATGTTTTTTTTGGTTTGGTTTTTGAAAGACACAATCCCTTGGGTGCTCTAGATTTTGGTGGCAGTATTTATTGATGCATATAAAGCTCCTAAAGGTTTGCAAATTCGAATTGAGTTGTCTTTGGTATGATTCTTCAATGCTTTAGCCCCTAGGGTATTGTGGATTTTGGTTTAGGTGCTCATTTGTGGGCATGAACCTCTTGACATTTTGTAGAATATGGTGTTGGTGTACATTTGATGTGTATTATCCTATAAATATATTTGATTGTTTTCTTAATATTATTTTTCAATCCTTCAACCCTTAGGGTATTGTAGATTCTAGTGGTAGTGTTCATTTAATGTGTATGAATATTTTGAAACTTTGCAAACACATTTGATGGTCCTCTTGGTGTGATCCTTCAATGTTCCAACCCTTAGGGTATTGTGGGATTTTGATGGTGGTGTTTATTTGTGAGCATGAACCTTTTGAACCTATGTTAATTATGGTTAGGGCATTTAAGTGTGGATATGTGTGCCCTCAACACCTAGTGAAATGATATTGGTGAAATCCAACCCTTCTTGAAATGTATAGACAATTGCAATAAGTTTCTTTGAATGAATATTAATGATCCCAAGATTTTGCCATTTACAGACTTGAAAACTAATGGGTTAGCGTAAGCTTAATTGCAAAATGATTATGGTTAAATTTGAAATCTAAGAACTACTTTGACATTGGAAATTTCATGGTTATTTCAACATGAAAAAATCTAATGATTGTTTTGGCATAAAAAATCCAATGACCATCTTGAAATAGGAAATCTGATGATTATTTTGACATGAAAAAATCCAATGACTATCTTGACGCATAAGAAATCCAATGACTGTTTTGACATGGGAAAATTTAGTGATTCTTGGTTTAATTTTTAGTTATTGTTTATTGTTGTGGTTTGAAATCTGATGACTATTTTGGTTTGAAATCTAATGTTTGTTTTAATGGTATCTTGTTTGTAATTGGTTCAATCCAATGATCATTTTGGTTTAATTTGGTGATTATGAATGGTTTTTTGGATTATGTGTATGTTTCCAAAGATGGTAAATTTTTGGGCAAACGTAAAGTTCGAGATTGATGAATAAGAGATGCAACAATCTAAGTCTATTGCATTGCACAAAACTAAAGCCCCTTGGAGAAGGAAGTAACCCAAACAAATTGTTGCGTCTCTCCACCATAGTACCATGGTGGTTTCCTATAACTTACATTTTGTGAACTACAACATGGGTAAGAAACAAATATTCAATTCATTTTTATTGTTGTGTGGAAAAAGGTTTACATAAACTACCAAATAATTTACCTTCATTTAGTTTTTGCAAAGGAGAATTTGAACAACTACATGTGAAGCACCTTAAAGGATTTAAAAATAGGTTTCAATTCAAATGAAGAGAGTTTGAAAAGAACAACATTGTAACGTGATTAAATGTTGGAGTGCTTAGAGGCCATATAAGGGTATGCAATAAAGAACATCTTGAAAATGTGTCAAAGTTTGATTGATGTGACACTTATAGCTAGACCATCAACCCCATCATCTAATTTTCATGAACTTGTATTTCTTGCATTTAACCCTAGTGCATCTTTCTAAGCCATTTATAAGTGATGGTGAAAAACCAAGGAGCAAGTTGGAGATGCTGCAAAGCCAATCCAAGTGCATGGCAACAATGGCATTTTGTTTCTACACAACTTTTAAGATTTCAAACATTTTCCTTGCTAGTAAGGTTGAGATCAATAATGAGAGATTGAATAAGGAGAAGATTAATAATTTGAAGGTAGTTAGAAAATTAGGTGTCATCATAGAAGAGGAATTTAAAATAAGGATTAAAGTAAGTTCTTGACCTTGTAGTTAAATGTCTTTTGTCCAATTGTGTGTAATTGGGTCAACATTTTGAACACCAATGACCTCATATGTGAGCTCCATGCATTTCATGTGTAGGAAGTTAGTTATGAGTATTACAGTTCGAAACATATTTGAATATTTTTGTTTTGTTGAATCAAAGCTCTTCAAGTAGTGCCTCCACTTTCTCTTCAACTTGCCTACACCTCACTTTACTTGTAGCCTAAAACTTGCATACATTTTGTCGTAGGTTCGCATTATAGCATGGTTAACATTTAAAACAAGCTTTTTTCATCCTATCTTGTGCATTATAAACATTTTTTCACCCATATAATTTGGATCTCCTAAGAAATATTTAAAATATTCATCTCCATGGTTGAAATATTGATGTCAGTCTTTGTAAACATTGTAATCTTTTAAAATGTTCACATTATGATAAAAGCCAATGTAACTAGTGTTTATGTATATGAACAACTTGTGATGGTCTAAAATGAAATGTTGTTCATTACACATATATTTTTCCATACATTAAACCATGTACAATGTCCTTCATCCTAATAAGGCTTGCAAATTTCAATCAAAGGGCTATCAAAAAATCCAATACACCTTAACAACTCTTGCAAATGTGTACCCAAAATAACCATGTCCTTAAGTGTAAGTCATCAAATTTCATCCACATGTGCATGGTTGATGCATGATGTAATAAATAAAACATTGTCACACAAAATAGATTTCAATTGGTTTCACATGAAAACATCATACAAATTTATATTGTTGTGTTCATTTAAAGAATGAAATTGAGGAAACATTGTTTAGGCATCAACTTTGATGACCTACCTAATACAACTAAAACTTCACCTATTATGATGTAATAAAAAAAATCAGATCATTTTAAAGGTAGGGACCATTTGAAAAGTTAACTCATCAAACTTTTTTTAATGTAAAATTCATTAAACTTTCGAATAATGATGATGTGATTTGCATTATACTCAAGACTTGAACACTAACGATTAAGTTCATAGATTACAACCCTCTTTTTCCATCTCATGTGAAGTGAAAAAATCATTGGAGTTCAAAGCTAACATCACTATCATTTGAGAAATGACAAAATCATCTTGGTCCATTGTTCCAAAATATTTTCATCACTTAAAAATGAAATGAAATCATCACTACTTGAATATCAACCATTTGAAAAACTTGAGGAAGACATTTCTCAAAATTTGAAATGAAAACATGAAAAAGAAAACAAGATAAACGGCTTCCTTATATAGTCCACATGGGAATCTTAATCTACAACCTATGTTTTAACCTACCCTATGCCTAACCCTCCCTTTTGGGCTGATGTTTAATTTCATTCTTTTACATACACAAAAAAAATGAGCCTAAAACAACATTTTTAATATTGCTTCCATTATTAACCTTATTCGATGGTTGTGTCTAATAATCTTAATTATAAATCTTGATGTTTTGATTCTAATATTTTACACAAGTACAAACCATCACTTCAACCTTAACACTTTAGACCTTAACCCTAAATTCTAAAAGAAATTGTATTTTAAAATCTTTAACTTTAACACTAACCCCCTAAACCCAAAAATCATTTCTTAAAAGGTTCAAGTCTCAACCTTAAAAACTAAACCCTAAAAGGTCAACTTCTAAATGCTAAACCCTAAAGACAAACCATAAAATTCAGAAATTAAAAAAACTCAAACTTAAAATTTAAAACCTCAAGTTTTAATCCCTAACCTATAACCCCTAAATTTAAACTATAAAACCCAAAAATTCAAACCTTAAAATTCAAACCCTAATAAAACTAAACTTAAACCTTAAAAAATTAAACGCTAAAATTTCAAAATTTAAACTCTAAACCTTTGAAAGCCCAACCATGAAACCCAACAAATTAAATCTTGAAAGGTCCAAACCTAAATTTGAAAAATTAAACCCTAAA
>Ga0209611_10008133_pt1 | contig 16539 bp, 15 predicted proteins | sample S1TSphgellanicum_3_FD_187693 | JGI IMG/M metagenome (GOLD analysis project Ga0209611, IMG submission 187693) | Host-associated microbial communities from peat moss isolated from Minnesota, USA - S1T2_Fc - Sphagnum magellanicum MG (SPAdes) (version 2) | ecosystem: Host-associated > Plants > Peat...
TTTGCGATCTTTTGGAGATACAAACAGTGCAGTCTCCAACGTCTTTGGACATGCAAAACATCCTGCATGCATAAACGGCAGTATGGTCCAGTGTTTTTCTTTTGGGCGAAATTTTGTCACTTGGTGACAAAACAAAAGGGGGCGGGAGGGAGGAGAATTTGAATCTTACAAAGGATTTCTTTTGAGAAAAAATGGCATAAAGTCGCCATATTTTGAGGGGGAAAAAAAAAAATTCGCCAGATTTTGACCCCAACTTCAAGGATCATTGCCAGAATATCTAGTGGGGTTCAAAACAATTCTACTTTGCTCTCTGGCTTGTAGCCAAACTTGGCTAAGTCCTCTTCTGGAGGCTTGTCAGTCCACCTACCTCACAAATTTGAGGAAAAAAGAAAAAAGCACCTGGGCCAGTTCAACACTTTTTATGTTATTTTCAGAAATGTTAAAAATATAAAATATAAAAAAATTAAAATAAATAAATAAATAAATAAATAAATAAATATATATATATATATATGTTTTTTCAGAATTTTTTTTCCTGGAAAAAAAGAGAATCTGATGAAATATTTGAGAATAAATCATGTGTCAAAATTGATTTGTCAAAATTATTCATCATTCAACAAAAAAACTTGGTTACTTTAAGAGAAAATTTGAGGCATAAAAGAGAGTTAAGCACAAGTCTTTAATTGACATTTGACCAAAATAGTCCTACTTTGAAAGTGGGATCAACCCTCACAAAAACACCCAAAAGCCATTTGGAAACATTGAAATTCCAAATTTTTGATTCAATTGAGTCATTGAAGAGTTCAAGCTAGAAAGTAATTTGGTTGAGGAATGCAAAATCTCCACCATTGAACGTAGGCCCTTTTCTTCTTTTTTTTTTTAAAGGTCAGGGCGGGCCGGGGGATGGACTTTTTTTTCCTTGATGGGGGTGAGGGCCTTTTCTTTTTTCTTGGTTTGGGGTGGGTTTTTGAAGCCCCTTTCATGTGGTGGTTTTGGTGCATTGAGGTTGAGCTCAAGATAACCTCAATGCATTCAACCTCAAGGGGGTGCTGTATTGAGGTTGTCTGGAGCTCAACCTCAAGACATTAAAGAAAAATCAAGGGGGGAGGGGGTGGGCAGGTCTTTTAGACTTACACTATATTTATTTTATTTGGTTAGTATATGCTTGAGTTTTACCCATAATTCAGGAAGGGTAATTAATTTGACTAGGATACATTGAAGGTATATGCCAAAATCCCCACATCACATGTATGCATTCCCATATGTTGCAATGCATATGATTATGATGGATTTGTCATACAAAATCATGGTGACTAACAATTGATGGTAGAATTGATCCAATGGTTTGAACTTCCTTGGATGAAACCATTATGAAAGAATATTGTGATTTATTTCTTAATTGAAAATAGGTGAATGAATCATACTAATGATACTCATTCCAATAAATTAAAAAAATTCCCATAAACAAACATGAGCGATTATGTGGACTTGCATTAATGAAATAACTTAAGAAACTAAAGCCTAAAACACCCAACAAAAGGAAACCTGTAAACACCCAACTAGATAAGATGTAGACCACCAATCCTAGAAGTTGATTTTGAGAGGCCAATCAATTATGGAGTTAAAAGAAAATCAATTGGAGCAAATATATGCTTAGCTCTTAAAGGATTGGAGTGTTGGGAGCATTTGACATATTTGTTACAAACAATTTTTTGTATGGCAAAATTTTCATGGTTGACACACTCATGTGTTCAAGTCTCAATTCTTGGGTTGCAAAATAGGAATTCAAAATATCACTTTTTGGTGTTAGGTAACAATCACATTTTATCAAGTTTCCCATTGGATTTTGGATTTCCAAAAAATAAGCCAAGTGCATAGTCAACATCTTTAGTAGACTTATATGATAAATTGCATGAAATGGAGACACATATTTATAACCCCAAGGCACAAACTTGAACATTTGGAATTGAAAGTGAAGTGTCATTTTTGTTTATGTATTCGACATTACAAGAATATGCGACTTTTTTCACAAAAAAAACCATGACTCATGACACAATTGTGAGGGTAACTTTGTGTTGTTATCCATTACAATGTATAATATATGGTGTTTTTTGTGGCATATATTACATTGAAATGACAATTTGACATTAGGTAATAACACATCTTACACATATTATATAAGTCTATTAGGAAAATGAAATAGACCAATAGATATGCAAGCAAGTTGACATGACAGGAAAATATGTATAAACAAATTGATATGACAGAGAAAACAAATCAATATGATAGAATAGGTAAGTTGATATGACAACAAAGTGTAATAAACTTGTGGCAAGTTGACTAATCAAAAAATTAAGAAGTTATAATCATTTTGCAAGAATATAAAAGACATTTTGGATTGATTTTCTAGGGCTTCATGTGATTATCCTTTACATGTTTTAGCCGATCTTTCAAAGGGAATAAAAAGCTTAGGAGAAATGAGAAGAAGAAAAGGGGAAAGACATTGTAAAGTTTTATGGTTCTATGGAATGGAATAGATGTTCTTTTTCCAATTTTGTTATGATCATGGTTATATGTGGATTCTAGTGAATTAATCCTTAGAGTTAGTATACATTGAATGTTGTTTTAATTAGTCTATTTAAATGGTATTCATTCTAATGGAGTAGGACAAGGAACTAGTAGTGATACCCATAATAAAATTTATTATGGACAATAAGATTTGATATTTGCAAAATATATCACTAACAAAGTCATTACAAAACATGGTTGCAAATTATCTTTCAATCCTAAATTTAAAAACCAAAGCATGAAACATTTCACATCTATCACTATGCAATGTTTGTTTTTTCAAAATTCATCAAAATCAAATTGTTCAACATAGTTTAAGTTTTTGATTTCACCAACATTCAATGTGGCCAACACATTGTCAAGTTTTGTCTTCAGTGGAATCATTTGCTTTCATGTTCAATCACACATTGACATTTCAAAAAACAAAGTTTTCAATGGAAATGGGGTTTAAGTGAGAATTACTTATAAGAAATGTTGAAATATGGGATTCAAACCCTGTAGAACATATATGGATAATTATCTCCTCTATTTTATGGCAAATAAAATGGTTAACAAGAGATTATGAATTGTGTAAATTGAGGGTTTACAAATGAATTATTTGTTGCCTTTTATTGCAAAGGAATCAGAATGACTTGAATCTTTATCAACAGAAACTTAAAACCACTTCTTGGAAGTGCCACATTGTTAATAATATTTTATCCAATATCTCCTTGCCCTAAAAACCCATGGGGTGAACTTGTGTGTGTGATCATTGAAAACTTTTGGAGTTTTTTGGAAAAAACCTATGGGCTAGAGGGGCACCATTGTTGTTTATTTGAACATTGCAAAACATGGACCCTTCAAAATGGTAGTTATGGCATTTTCAAAAATTACAACTATAATTAAATTCTTGTTGACACCATTGTTAGGTTTCTTGCAAGTTTTATTTTTGGGAAAAAAACTCCAAGGGGGGCATCACCACCCAAATTGTGTGTTACATAACACGCCTAAACGCAATTCACAATTTTAACTTGAGTTGAGTTCTTATCAATGCAATCACTGTGTCCTTTGCTTACTTTTAATTTGGAAAAAAAACATAGGTTGGGGGGGAGAGTATTTGTTTGTTTCTTTGCAATGGACATGTTGAATTGGGAGTGGGGGGGTTCTTCTTCAATCTCATCATTGAAAGCTTCAAACGTTTTTCAAATGTCTTTTTTGTGAGGAAAATCATGAGCTTTAAGGTGATGCCATTGTTGATTTTTCCATGTGTAAGAATCCATGCCACCAAAAAGTTTGTAGAATGGCTATGAGTTTTGTGCACTCCAAATACTTTCTTCAAAAAATTCATAGTTGGGGGGCAAGGGGGGGGCGGGGGTGGAGGGGTTGACCATTGGCATGAGCTTCGAGTACTACAAAGGTTTTCTTCAAAAAATTCACACCTTAGGGGTCACCATTGCCAAAACTTGTTATTGTACAAGTTGTGTGATAAAAATTGATTTTTGGGGATTGTTTTTATCTAAAAAAATTTGGCTACAGAACTTTGGTGAAAGAAAACATCACCATCAATTAGTTGTAGTTTGTAAAAACAATTAATCTTATGATTTGTGATAATTAGATTATATAAGCTATGACAATGTTTCCAAAAGCTTTGAATTTTTTTCACAAGGTTTTCATCACAAGTGCAGGGTCCATCAACATGTGAGGTAGATCAACGCCATGGACAATGGTTTTTCAATCTAGGTTCAAGGGTTACATGCTTTCAAAGGTGGGTGTATTTTCATTTGCCTTGACATTTATGGGTTGAGATGTGATTCAAATATGGGTACCCATCAAACCATCATTTGAAGTAAAAATAAAAATTCTAGTTCCTCAGTGCATTAGATTAACCAAAAAACTCTTAACAAAATCCCATTATGTTTCCATTTACTTTAGGTGCATTGATGGGTGTTTATTGCTATTCACTTTTAGCCAAAATAAAAATTTACAAAAAGGCATAGCCTTATTTAACATTTTCATCATGGTTATTCACATTAAATGCCCTTTAAACAATAATAACCTACAACAATTGTTGTCTTGTGTGCTTGACCATTATTGCAAATTTAAATGGCATTTGAGAAGAAACATTTCTTTGGCTTTTAGTTCATGTTAGTATAAAATGGTGACATTGTCAACTTTCAAAGGTTTTTTTCTTATGTTTTTGAATATGTAAGCGCACTTCAACTAGGTGTGCATTGATGGTTGTAACAAGATCATATAAGATTTTGGCAAACAAAACAAAACAAAATTATTTTTCTCTAATGCAGAATGATAGTTTTGTTGCTCTATTTTTCACATCCTACAAGACCCGGTCATCAGAAATGGTAAACATGCATTATATTTTGGATTTAAGCTTTTAGATTTTTTATGACCTTTGTTCCATCTTTGTACTCATTGAAAGTGAGCCTTACCACATATTGTGGAACTTCTATTTGAAAAACAAGGCTCAAAGGTTAAGTTGCCTTCATATTCTATGACCATTTAAAATTAATGATCACACAAGCATGAATGATGCCACTCACAACATGCTCTTATCCTAACATCTATAAGGATTTCAACACATCAAATCATCATTCAACATCTTAAATCCAAGTTACACCTCTTGTTGTGCAAACCATTTCCTTTTTTTTTCCTTATGGTTCATGAACAATTTCACAAAGATCAACCACTTTAAGTAGATACCATCAAATAACAAGTAGTAGTTCAAGAAGTAACAACGTCCATTTACCATAAAGTTCAAGTCATTTTTTGCACCCCACAAGAAGTTGGAACCAAATGCAACCCATCAAATGTACATTTATGTTGTTGCCATTAGAAAAACCAAAAATCTATGGACTTTGATATGCATTGACTTATACAACAATGCTTGTCCTTGAATAATGACAAGGTCTTATTGGTAATGACATTGGAAAAACTTGCCATTGTACAATGATACATGTGATAAAAAAATATCACACATAATTCGCCACTCATTGATGACCGGACCTTTGTCTTGATCTACTCCCTCTATGCTACATTTTCTTTTCAATAACATTGACCCCAAATTGTAGTTGTAAGGTTTTGAGTGACACATTTGTGTTCATGCACAATTGTTCTAGTGCCCCTTGATGCAAAATATCCATCTTGGACTTGGTCATTGCAACAAGGAGAAAGCTTAGACCAACAACAAATGTCAACTCAATACACTAGAAATGCGTGATGAGAACAATTTAGAAAGCTACATGCAATGAAAGTGTAAAAGGGAGGAAATGGAGGCAAAACTCAAATCTAGATGTGTAAATTGGAGGAAGAGTTGGCACTTGGAGGGAAAGGAAAATTTGGGAGAAACAACATATTGGCTTCGCACATTTTCATTGTTGGATGATAGTTGAAGAGGTGATGGGTACTAGGGTTGGCTACGCACAGATGACTACCACATTGGCATTCACATGTATAGTGTAATGCTTTTTGTTTCTTGGATGGTGGAGATGTTTGTAGAGCATCCTAATGAGTGCACTCCATAATATGTTTTGGATGAAAAACAGTAAAATGTATATTAATTTGGAACTTTGCTCTAATACTTGAGCACAAAATGTTGTGCTTTCAAAAGGAGCTGCACTTATTAGTAAGAGAGAATGATTAGCTCAAGTGGTTTGCCTAGTCTCTCCGACCTTTTACAATCCTAGCTCTCAATTTGGATTGTTATGGGTGGGGCCTGAGAAACAATAAGTAAGCCCATCTTGAACGTGAGAGAAATGCAGTTGCAAGCCTGTTTAAATATGACCTCTGGTATGGGTGGACTTGCTTTTAAGCAAACTGAAAGTGAAACCCACACTTCAAACAACTGACATCTATTTACTCCAGAGATGGGATGATTCAATATATTCAACTGGATTCTGATATGTAAATGATTTGATTGTCAGGGGAATCTAGAAAGGACAAAAAAGACCTATTACAAAGGGGCCAATATCCCTTAAGCTACTATACTCTATAGTGAATCTAAAACACAATATCCTCGCCTACCAAGGCAAGGCCAACAAAACCCAACTTCTCAGTTTCTCTGAGGAAAAGGTGTTTGAAAAAACTTGAAGAAAATTTTCAAAGCTTTTGGTGAAAGAGAGACATGTGTGAATGGGCTCCACTGTGACTAGTCTGATTAAGGCCAGAGCAAACCAACATCCATCCACCAGTGCACCATCATCCATTGGAACTCCCTGGTGTGTGGATGAATCTCAACTGAGTTCATCCTGGGTTTCACATTGGTTAACCTTTTTCTGTAAAGAGATTTAGGTCCTGTAAGTAAGTGGTTAGAACAATTATAGGTAAACTACATGGGTTAGTTAGGGTTTCAGTTTTTTTTTAATTTCACAAAAGTGAAAATTTGAGTGGGCCCATGTGGTCAATAGCCCAACAATACCCTACTCTACCTTCACAGCTTTAAACGCTAATTATATTATTTTCAGAAATGTTGAAAATTTCAAAAGTTGTTTGGAAAAAGAAAAACAACTTTTGAAATTTCAAACAACCTTTTTGAAAATTTCAACATTTCTGAGAACATTGAATAATATTCGAGAGCATTTTATTTATTTGTCAAAATGAAAATTTCAAAACCTATTAATTATTTGACAAACATGTGTCTAAGCTTGCCTAGATACTATGATATTATACCTCCGGGAAGGTCACCCATCCCCACCATACTACTATTATGGTTGAAGTTAACTTAACTTCAGAGTTCTTATGGAACCTTCTTAAATTAATGCTTAAATAATTTTGGACCAAGGGGCCCATTGGGAGGATTAGAGCATTGCCACATACCCACCAAAATAAAAAGAAAAAAAAGGAAAGAAAAAAGAAACAAACACCCATCTTAATATATTAATTAAGAAAAATAGATTTGCCATAAAAAATATTCAATTTGCATAGGTGAGGGGTCAGAGCGTGTGAACCAAGAGCCACAAGTGCGTCATCCATCCATTAGAAGTCCCTTGGGACACTTGTTCTGGATGAACCCCAGCTGAGTTGATGTTGGGGTTCACCTTGGTAACATTTTCTGTAAAATGTAGGTCCTGTAAGTAGGATGGTAAAACAATAGGCGACTACTAGCTAAGCAGAGGCATACCAGTCTTTTTTTTTTCTTTTGTGAAAAATTTAGCATTTTTTCGACCTGAAAAATATTTCAACACATTCAAAGGATTAATTATTGTGGAGAAGAAAAAGACTTTCATTTTCTACCAGATTTTTTTGTTAAGAAAAACTCCAAATCACCAGATTTCTACAACAGAGAGGTTCTATCAAGTAGCAAAAATACTAAAGAATTCTTAATTTATTTTTTTACTTTTATACCTGGACTAAAGCCAAATTTGGCTAAATATTCTTATGGATGATCACCAGTTTTTTTTGGCTAAATCACAAAAATGAAAAAAAGGAAAAAAAGAAAAAAAAGAAAAAAAGCCTGGTCCTGCCATACAGAAAAAGGTAGTGGAGTTGTTTAGTAGGTTGGTAGTAAAAATCAGCAACTAAGCTAACTCAACCATGGTTAATTAGTTAGTAAACCAAAACCCAATGAAAGATATCGCTATATTAATGCACTCACCAACCATTCATTCATCCATCCATCCACTCAACCAACCTTTCATTCATTCATCCGTCCACTCAACCAACCATTTATTCATCCATCCATCCATCCATCCCTCCCTCCCTCATGGTACACTGGGAAGCAACCTGCTGGTTTCATTCTGACTACTTCTTCATCACTCCTGAGTACTGGTAGGTACTTTCATCAGAACATCAAGTACCTACTTTACTTTGTCAGAGAACCCAGTGACCTGAATGATTAGTACCTACCTACCCACCTACCTACCAACTAGGCCATGATCACTACCTACTTGCAGGTGCACCCCATTTTCTCCCTTGCACTTACTTCCTTCTCTCTGTCTCTGTCTCTCTGTCTCTCTCTCTGTCCCTCCCTCCCTCTCTCTCTCCCTCTCTCTCTCCCTCTCTCTCTCTTCTCTGGCTCTGTCTCTTGCACCTCTCATGTTCTACCTTTGCAGCAGCAGAATCTGCAAGTAGTCAGTCATCTTTGAGCTCTTTTCTTAATCTATTTTTCCAACAGCTAATAAAGTAAGTATTTCATGTGCATGCTAGATCCTGATCGACATATTCAAGTTACAAATTTTGTAATGAAATTCTTCTTTGTAATGCAGTTTTTGTAGTGGGTACAAAATTAGACAATTAAATCCTGCACACACTAGCCAGATGAATCCAGCAGCTGATTCATTGTAAAGACAAAACATTCCAGTGCTTACAGGAAGCAGCAACTGCTGAAATTGGGGTTTTATCTCCCACAAAACAAAATTGGCAGTGCTCAGCTGAAATCGACAAAAAAAATTTCACTAGTTTCTAGAGTTTGCTCATACCTGCATTACTGTACTAGCTAGAATGCTAGCTAGAATCTTAAGTTGCAATATAATTTTGCAGTCTAGTAGTTACTAGTATTACCGTTGTTGCAGCAGCTCCAGCTAGATCATTATACTAGAATATGCATCAGGTTTGTGATCATGTCTGATTTGATTTGATTTCCTATACATTGTTGTTGCTGTTTTTCTCCAGGTGTTAGCAGTGTTATTACTGTGTTCATAAAAGCTGGTGAAGAGTTGCAGGTTCATAAGAGATTGGGAAGCAGGTGGAGCTGAGTGGGTACTCACAGCTGCTGCGCCTGATGTTGCTGCTGCTGGAGAAGGTTATATAATTCTCTGTGAACTTTGTTGCAGGTGATCTTTGTTTCCCAGTGAGTTCTGGAGAGGAGGACGAGGATGAGGAGTCACCTGGGAGTGTTGTTTCTCATAGTGGTGGTGGTAGTAAGTCTAGTGCCAGCAGCTTGTAGTGCAGTTGTACAGCAGCGGCAGCAGCAGCAGGCGGCTAATCCGGCAATTGCAGTAAACTGCAGCGATTCTAGTCAGCAGGGGACACCAGAATGCGTCTCAGCAAGCATAGATTGTTGGTCCATGTACATCGATAATTCATCTGTGATAGATTCTTGTAAGACCTTCACTGCAATGAACTCCACACTCTCGTCGCCGACTCCCGATTGTTGCTCCACTGTGCAAACTGCTTGGCAATTGTGGCCGCGGAGATGCTTCTGCAACTACATCTATTTCCAGTACGTCACTGAGCGTCGTCACTCTCTGCCTGCTCTCTGTAATGTCACCAACTCCCTTTGTAAAATCTGCGAGTCTCTTCATCCTCCCGATCCTGCTGTTGCCACCTGCGGCGGCCAGGTCGTGCCAGGTACCAAAAAATCTCTATCGCTTCACTCAAGAGCTAGCTGCATACTCATGATTTTCCTGCATCTTCGATGACATGAGAATCTTTCAGGGGAAGAAAAAAATTTGGGATCTGAAACTAAACTGGTGCAACAGCTGCACAAGAGCTAGACATGATGATGCATGAACTCGTAGAGCTGAGAGCTGGGATCTGCTGCTGCTGCAGGTCAGGCTTCCAAGCACAAAGTGAAAGCGCTTACAGTGGCATTGGCATTGGTCACCACAGCACTGGTGATAGGCATCATTGTGATCACCACATGGCTGGCATGTAGCTGCTGCAAGAAGAAGAAGACGATCACATCCACCCCAAAAAAGGTTCCAGACTCCACTCAGGATCTCTACGTTGGTAAGCTCAACTTCTTCTTCTCTACAGAAAACTGCAACAATACTACTTCATTGATCTGTTTCAGTACTATAATGATATAGAGATCCCACAAAACAAAGTTTGAACAAAGCCTTTCTCGATCACCTTGAGCTTCCAGAACAAGCTGCTGTGCTCTAGAGCTCAGAATTCTTTCTTCATCTTGAGGAGCTTCCAGAAGTACAAGTGCTCTACTCCAATTACTGGCTGTAAGTCTAGTGCAGAATTTTGTTACCCTTTCACATCCTGAGTATGTTCTGGTACATATCAATCCAACTTTCTGCACTAAGATCTCACATATTCAAGGTCAAAATGTGAAGAAAGATCAAGTCTAAAGATTTATATAAGTTCTGGAATAGTTGTTGCATTGAAATCTCGATGATCTTTGATGTTTCTTTAGCTGCAACAGCTCCTTAACCGGTAGTATACACTTGAACCTTCTTGATCAGATCCATTCATGCTCTTCAGATGAATTTAGGGTGGATTTACTGAATTTGGGTTAACTTGTTATGTGTTTGGTATAATTTCTTGGCGTGAGTTCTCTTCAATATTCAGTCAGTCAATCTCTAAAACTCTTTTCCAATTAAGAAATGGAGGATCTCAATTAGTAAACTGGTGCACAGTCTGGAAGTACTGGCATACAAATCCAACCAAATCAGAGTCACTGTGGTTTCTTGACTTGTTTCTTGTGTGTGGGTGTGTTTGTGTTTTTCAGATCGGACGTTCTGAAGATTAAACAAGACCAGTTACATGGTATTTCTTCTTCTTGTGCACAGACAGGGGAGCTGTGTTGAAGAATTGCTACTTGAATTGAAGAGCTATTGGCATACAAATTGGGAAAAATACTAAAATCCCATAAGTGCTGCCACAGTAGGTTCAATGCTGCAAATCAACCATGAGAACATACCAAGGAGTTCAAATTTAGGGGAAATCGGCTGCAACTGAAGTCCATATGAGTTTGGTTTCAAAAGGATCAGGCAATGGCTGGCTGGCTGATACAAAGTAGTTTGCAAATGAAGCCACAACACTCTTGGCTGATTGCAGATCACTAGTCTTCTTGCAGTTTCTGTTAATCGGCTTCTTTGAATCCCAGCTCCACCTGCACTAGAAAGAAGCTCTGCTCTACAGCAAAATTAGGAAGGCTGATGTTTTGCTCAAAAATCAGCTTTTAGTACTCTACCTCTGTGTCTGTGTGTGTGTATGTGTGTGTGTGTGGGTAATACCCACTAGGTAAGTTATCAGTTGTTTTTCTACAATCTTGATCTCCAACTCTCATTGCTCCTCTCCGCACTCTGCTAACTTGAGCACAAAAAATGGCAAACCCTAAAACTGGTTATTGTAATTTTTACCTCTTCAGGCTCTGCAATTCTGGTTGATGCTCCTACTAGTGATATTCTCAACTTGCCTCTCATCTCAGTTCCTTAGGCCAAAGTACCCAACTCATGGATGCCAACCTAACAAAATAATGAACGGGAAGGCAAGTCTCACTGACGTGTCACATTCTGATTCGCCCTCAAGAGGAGGGCTATTTTTTTTATAACCTACCTTCTTCTTGAACATAGATGAAATAATCTACTTTTCATCCATGAAGAGCCCTTTCTGTCTGTGAAGAGGGCTGGTTATGAGAAATAGCCGTCAGCTTGAATTGCCTTTCCTGTTGATCATGTGAAAACAGATAAACGTTGGACTTTTGTAGTTAAGTACCAATGCAAGGCAAAAAAATGGAGAGATATATTAGGGCTAATTGCACTTACGTACTTCTAACTTGGCAAAAGGGATACCTTGGTAAAGGATTTTCATTACCTTTGAAAAGGGTGACTAAGTATGGTCAGCTACTTTCAATAGAAGGTAGGGTTCTCTTCATGAAGGCAATGATCCAGAGTGAACCAAAAGCTATGAGTGTGCCACTACAATGGAACTTGGAAGCCTATTATGAGTTATGATTCAATGTTACATGAACTGCCATCAAAGCTGAGCTGATGTTGGGAACTTCACCTTGGTAACCTTCCAAGTTCACTCTAAAGGATAGGTCTTGTAGGTAGGCTGATAGTTAGGTAGGATAATAGGTGTATATTAGGTAAGGATATGCACTTGCATGATTAATACACAGGTTGTTGACTTGACACTTTAATCATTTTGTGACATGAAAGTCTAGTGTAGAATCACTCATCATCAATCACCCACAAGTGAGCAAACATTCAAACAATTCAAAAAACGACCTATTAGCAAACATTGCTCAGCTGGTACCATTCAATGATACCCCAAAATTAAAAGATTGACTCTTATCAACTTATCATTAAACCTTCCATTCAAAGATGTCATGTTTAAGTTTTTCAAGGGGCTTCAAAACTCCCCTATGTCAAAATATTCTCCCATTCATTTATCTCTGTGTTTAGTAATGGGTAATCATTCATTAGAGTCTTCACTTTTGGAAGGGCAAATCAAGTGTTTTTATTGCAAATGGAATTGTTTGGAATGAAGTTCACATCATGTTGTAATAGAAGAGGATATTTTTTGTGTATGAAGTCTGGCATTTCCAGTTATATAATCCATTTTAGTTTCATGTAAAAAGATGTGTTCACAAGAGGCTAAATTTTCTTTTGACTCCCTCTCCTTTGAGAAATTTCCTTGCTTACTTAAAACCCAAATGGAGGTTTGAAAATGGCTATAGAGGCATTAGGTGAAGGACTACCTAAATCCTATGAACATCCAAAACTGAAAGTGATGGGAGAATGAACAGACAACTCTTTGTGGTTGTCAATTGTGTTCATTCAGCCTTTAAATGATGCTCAAGAGTGTGAGGAAAAGAGACAAATCTCAACCAAATAATTAGTCCTGACCTTGCTGGATTTTTCAAGAATTTAACCCTCAATCTCATGAACATGTTTGGCCAGGGTGAACTAACCAGCACCTAGCCTAAGCTGCTACCTTCGCCCTTCTTGGGTGATGCCTCTAAAGGCTATATTTGTCCTGAGAAAATGTCAAATGTGAACCCCCAGACCCCCATTTTTTCTGAGGGCAGTATATCCATAATCTTTAGGACCTGCCCCAAAACCCCTGGGGATTTTTACCATGGTACCAGTCTCGGTGCTGCTCCAACTGGTTGGGTTGCTGAAAGCCCCCACCAGGTTTAAATAAACAAATATAAAGTGGCCAGAGGCCGGAACCAGCCTAAAGCCCTGGCAAGGGAAAGGGAGACTTCAAGAGGTCTCACCCGAGCAAACCAAGAGCACCAAGAGGCCTGGTGGGATCTAACTAAAGGCAAGGAGCATAACAGCCATGATACTAAGGGGGAAGAAGGTTCCTTGACCACCTTAGTAAACCACACAAAGCACCTCTTTTGAGAGTGGACCCTGAGACCGCAGACCCTGAGTTAATTGGATTGAACAAGTGGTGGGTAGCAAATCAAGCAAGGCCTGCCTCATCGTAATGAGCAGTTGTGTCAACCACCTGTCCCCAAAAGACTTTTCTGGGATGGGCTCCTGCCCATAAATGTCTCTAATGCTTCAAAACCACACACATCACCTCCAAGACTCACCATTGCTCTAAGTTATCACCATACATAACCTATGCACTGTTATTATTGTAAAGTTAATAGTTCATTGTGGAAATTGTGAAATGTTCAAATTTAGGCTACCGATACCTCTCCTATTCATTAGATGAGGTGCCTCCCAAGTTTTCTTTATTTTTTTCTTTGTGATGAGCCAATTTGCTTTGCCCATCACTCACAAAAATGAAACTATGGGGGCACCCAAAACAGAAGGTTCTATTTTGGAGTATAGAGTTGCTTGTAAATTGTTTGGGACTTACACTCTGTGTAAGTGTAAATCCCATAGTGAAATTTATTTACACTTTGTGCAAGTGTAAAACTGTGTAAGTGTAAAAATAAATACATTTCTATAATTTTATGCAGTCTGACAAAACAATGTAAATGGAAATATATATTCATTTATATGATTTTACATGGCTATGTAAAAGAATATAAATATAGAACAGTGTAAAAGATGTGATTTTAATTTGTGGAGGGGAGATTTCATAATGTGTTTGAAGATAAGCTAGCTAAATGACCCATTGCCAAAAAAAAAACCATCATAATATACACCCACAACTAATTCATATGACTTTGCAAGACGGTCAGATCATTAAACATATATAATAAAACTATCCATAAAGTAAAGAAAACAACACTAGAACCCTAAGTTTGATCATAAATAGGGTGAGATTCAAAAAGATAAAAAACATTAGCATTCAAGGGTGGGGAGACCTCAGTTTTTGTGAACTGAGTTTCACCCTGTCTTTCCTTTTTCTTTAGTGCCTCCACTGTCGCTGCATATATTTTCACTGCTCCTACTTGTAAAGTTACTATAATTAATCTTGAACCTTGTGCATTAAATGCTGATTTTCAGCATTTCATTCCCAGATTTAATCAAATTTCCTTACTTTATGGATACCCTTGAAAGAAGGGTTTGGGGTGAAAGGAGGCCCAAAGACAGGGTGACTTCACAAATAATTTTAGTATTTACACTTACACGCCCCAAAACATTTACAGTGTATTTGACAAATATTTACACTGGCCTCGTGTAAGTGTAAAAATATATATATACGCTACAGCATGATAAGTGTAAGTGTAAAAAATTTGGCCATGTAAATGTAAATCACTGGATTTACATGTTGTATATATGGCTATTGACACTTACATGTACAACACTGGTTGACACCAGTCCTGAGTGGGTGTACATGGATGAAACTTGCTTCTCAAACCCAAATACCAATCTGGTTCTATTTGTCAACTACTTGAATATTTTTCAGCCTAATTTTAAAGGTAATCTGACATCCGGGTATCACAACGTACCCTGGTAAGATCCTTATTTGGAGGCATGGCCTAAGCCTTCACGATAAGGCCATATAGCAAAAAACTGGGGCAGATATAATCACCCAGTGGGTCAATCAAAATTGAAACTAGAAGATGCGTACATTGATGGCAGAGATATTTTTCAAATAATCTATCTATCTTGGGCTAAAATTTACATGAATTCCTGCTGTAACACAAATTTCAATTGCTAAAGGTCTCTAGAGGTCGTCAGATCTCTCCAATCTCACTCTCTTTAGCTCCATCTTGGGTTTTTCTCAATTGCAACAAGCCAAAGAGATTCCGACAGAAGCTCTCATTCCCCATGACAACATCAATAGACAAGAAGCACACAAGTCCCAAATTCCCCTTGAAACATAGACTCCAATGAAGTCACTGAATATAGAAACCCAACGATTCATAGGCTGTCAACAAGTAAGACTGACATTACACAGATTACGATGACATTCCATACTTACAGAACTACCTCATGAGTTTGATAAAGAAAATCAAAGTCCCTCCACATCTTGACAACCACAATCTCAGGGCCTTATAAACCCTAATATTTCTTTGGAGTTCCCATCATATAGGGTGCTCTCTCATGAGATACAGAACAACAACACACCAACAACACAGAGGCACATAACACACAATTTGAAAAGTTGACAGACCGCTTTCAAAATCCCTCATTTCTTCATCATTTCCTCAATAATTAGTCCCTAAATTCGCACCCACAACTAAACTCTTGTTTGCAAAGGCACATGGCATAGCAAATACTTCATCACCTCCTAAAACATAAAGCTTGTTGTAACTAAAACAACTTTCCTAAAACCCATCTTATGAACAAAAAAATCATAGCAACTTATTTGCAACACATTTGCCACTTGTTGAAGCCATTCAATTAGCGCAATAGTTTTTTTTTTATCCTTTTCTCGTGCCTAGCTCCTTGGTCATTGTTCATTAAAACTCCTTCACAAACCAAGCCACACCACCAAACATGTGTCCAACCAAAAACCTTGCAACCAACAGGAGTTGTCGAAAATAAAAGCAAAAGTTAGACATTACCTACAAACAACAAACAATGTAAAAAAATAACATTCCAACAAAAGCACAAGCTTCACACCACCTTCAACCACCCATAATCTTGTCGTTTTCTACTTTTGGTAGTTAGCAACATTGTACCATTGTACCATCCCTTAGGGTTTCATCCCATCATCATTCATCACACATGTAATAGCTCCTTTATAATTTAGATTGAGTCCTTTAGTCTTCACACATCCAGTGTAATATGGAACACTTCCAAATCCTTTTTAGGTCAATCCTATAACTATTCATCCTTACCTTTGATCACATAGATTCTACTTCCTTCATCATGGTCCATAAAACCATTTTCATCTAGGTAATCCACAAACAAAAATGATCCTTCCCAATTGGAAGCTAGAGAC
>Ga0209611_10008134_pt1 | contig 16539 bp, 16 predicted proteins | sample S1TSphgellanicum_3_FD_187693 | JGI IMG/M metagenome (GOLD analysis project Ga0209611, IMG submission 187693) | Host-associated microbial communities from peat moss isolated from Minnesota, USA - S1T2_Fc - Sphagnum magellanicum MG (SPAdes) (version 2) | ecosystem: Host-associated > Plants > Peat...
GTGAGGTAAAACCTCTTACCCAGGTCAAGTTCTCAAGGTACTGGGTACCTTAGGTTACTGGTTGAAATTGGGGCTTAGGGTTAGATGTAAAAGGGGTGTCCCTTTCCAATGGCTGCCTTCACTTCCAAAACCCTAAATGCTTGAACTTAAGGGAGCTTGAGTCATTTTCTTTTCCCCTTGTGTTGGTTGTTTATTTGTGTTGCAAGCTTTTAATTTTCTTGTGTTCGTTGTTCATTCTTGTTTTGTTTTCTCTCCCCTCTCTTTCTTGCTCTAAAAGGTTTTTAAATATTTTTCTCCTCTCTTTCCTTCTTCTTAGTTTTTTTTTCCCTCCTTCCTTCCTTTCTCTCTTTTTCTCCTTCCTTTCCTCGTTTTTGCTTGGCACTTGCTTCTTCACATTTCATGTTTTGTCATGCTACTACTTGTTCCCTCCCTTGCACTTCACTTTGCTCTTGCCTACTCCTTCACATTTTGGCCTATTGTTACCTACTCCATCTATCACACTTTGTCTTGCTATTATTATCTATTCTATCCTTCCTACTTGGCCCTATTACTACCTACTTTGTCCCTAATGTTTTACTCTACTCGCTCCCTCCTTTGCACTTCACCTTACTACTACCTCCTCCTTCCTTCATACTTTGCCCTACTGTTGCATGCTCCCTCCTTTGCACTTTGCCTTGCTACCTACCTATTCCTTTGCATTTCGTTCTACTATTTCAACCTAAAATGTTGTTGCCATTCACTCCCCCTTGTTGCTTTGTTGCTTGATTGTTCACGTTTCACCTTATTGCTTACCTACTATGAGTTGGTACTTTTTCATTCTTTCGTGTTTTGCAAGTTAAAGAACTTGAAACAAACTTGGAGCTTCAAGCTTTTCTAACTTGGTAAGTTTTCTTTTAGTCTTATACTTTTCTTTTTTTCTTTAAGTTTTTTAGTTTTTTTTGTTGAATAAAAACAAATTGTTTTGTGTTTCTTTATGTTTTTTTAAAAATTTTTTTTTTATTACCATTTATTTTTCTTTTTCTTTTCTAATTTTTGAATATTTAATCATTCTAGTTTCTTTGTGTTTATTTCTAATGTTTGTTTGTGTGCAAGATTTTAATTACTTTTTTAATTTAAAAATTACCCTCCTTTAATATATATATTTTTGAAATCATGATGAGAGAGAAAGAAAAGTGATTTTTTGAATTTTTTTAAAACCCTAAACCGCATTTTTAAGACCTTACCCTCTTTGTTTGTAATTGTTTTACTTTGTTTAAAAGTAGTTTCCCATTTGTTCATTGTAAAAAGTGAATTACATTGAAACTATCCTAATATATATATATATAGTTTTTAAAAGTTTTAAATGATGTGATTGTTTAAAAATTTGATTCTTGAGAATCCATTTCACATTAAAATTTTAAAAAAATGCTTGGATTTTTTTAATAATCACATGTTTAGGGATATTCATAGGTTGGTTTATTAAACCTCATTTAATAATTCTTTATTTCTTAATTTTAATTTTGACACGACTTTGACATTTTTTTTGTGTGACAAACATAGTGTTACCATTTCAAAAATCCATTGCAAGTCTATAATCTTTTTAGAATTCATCCAAAAATTTTATGATCATTCCCATTAAATTTTATGACAAGATGAGTAATTAAAAAATTGACAACATTAATTTTGAATTATGGCTTTAAATTTTACGTTTGCATGTAATCCAAAAAATTTACAAGTGTGACAATCCAAATTATTCACCTATTTATGCTTTCACTGGACATGAATGGAATAAGGCTTGTGTTGAAACTAGAATTTGGCGAAGAAAATTGAACACTATAATGAAAACCAAATAGGGTTTTAATTTTGAGTATTTAATTCTTTTTCATTTTTTGAACATTTTAATTAGATGAGAATATTGATTAGTATTACGATTTTGTTTTACAAGTTTGCTAATAAGATTATTATGTTTCAAGAGGCATTACAATTTCATTCTTTAATTGTTTTGTGTTACAATAGACAAATTGTTGTGAAGGTTATTAGTCAAATACCTCCAACTTTAATTTGGCAAATTTCTCATATTATTATGGATTTGTTTTTCCAATTGTTTTCATATGTGTTTCAATCAATCAATATGTGGACATTAGCTACTTAGTGATGCATTACACTTTGCAATTTCCATGAGTCTAAAATTTAAGGAAGAAAATCAAATTCTTCTTTCATTTGAAACCCTAATGAATGATGATTCAATCATTACAAGTGAGTTGGCTTTCATGACTTCTAGCATTAAAAGGGAGGTTTCTTAGGCGTTGGATTCTTTCTTTTCATTCCTAACAAAATATGAAAACAGAAAAGCCTATTATATGAATTCTTTGATGTTAAATTTTAGGTTTAAAAGCCTTTGTATGGTATCCTCATTTGTTGGACGGGGGCAAAGTGTTAATCTTGTTGAGGTTCATGACAAAAAGTCTTTATATTCTATGTTGGTCAAATGTCATGAACATTTGCATCCTTTGATAAGGTCGGATAGACATCATGTTGATTAAGATATGTTCACTACTAGTTAATTAAATAGGCACCATGGAAATCAATTAAATTTAAATTATTTAATATTTAATGTAATATTTAATATTATTAATAATTTCATGATTTTCAAATATGAATCATTGTCATGTGTCATTATCTATGTTAGGTTAAAAACATAGCCTAAGTACATAAGCCACGTAATCAACCTAAATAGGCACTTACTTTAGGGAACTACATAAGAGAATATTCGATTAACTTATCACTATTTACCACAAACACATCATTTATAAGGTTTGATCACTTTATTTATAGGATGAAAGCAAACACCCCTACCATCAAGTCACCACACTTATTGTGATGATGTGTTACATTACATTTTATTTATCAAATACTTCATTTTAAACATTATAAAAACATAAACTTTGAAAATTCATATCTTATTGAAATTTTGTCCAAATGAAATGATTACAGTTTAATTTTTAAAAAATTTCAATAATGTACATAATTATATTTATTTCCTTTTGAAGGTGTAAAATCATTTGAATAATTATTTTTTTGAATATCATTTGACGTGCTCCCAAATTCTTAGTTAGACCCAAGATGGGTCTAAGTTACTCGCACAGTGGAATTGTGAGGAACTTGAGGCACGCTCCCAGCTTTCAACGTTACAAGGGGTAGAAGGGCATGTTGAAGATCCACAATGGGACTAGGAAGAGTGACAAGCTTTAGTTACTTACTCGAACCTGCATCAAACCAACCAACAAGTTGGTTAATTCACTTTCTACAGCACCTTTGGTGCTAGGACAAGCCACGAACAACTCTGGATTCACATGACTCACCACGGCCTGAACTTAAGGGAAGCCACCACCTTCCCCCATATATTATAATTTGTGCCTCTTCACGGCACCCACATCCAAATGACTTTTTGTTTCAGGAGTCCTAAGGAGGAGTCCCGAAATTGTCCCAGTTTGGACTCCTGGGATTTTGCAAGGTCATAATTCTTTGCTCAAACCTCCGATTGGAATGAAATCTAAAGCAAACTTGTAGTTCTCCTTGAAAGCTTTCCAACGGTGTATCTCATTTCACCTTCACACATTGGGGTCGGGTCGATTCCCGACTTTTAATGGTCTAGAGTCAAACTGCCAGTTTGACTTCGGGCCCTTCTTTTTGCCATAACTTGTGATACAGGTGTCCAAATGGCCCATGCGAGCTCATTTTCGACATCTACACTTCGTTAGTTTTCCAATGATATAAAGAACACCACAATGCGAAATGTTTTGACCCCTGCAATTGAACTCTGAAATTTTGGGAGTCCCAAAGGACTTCCAAATCCCCATTTTGAGAATGTGAGTTTCATCCTCACACTTCTTCAAAGTAGGGTTGTAACATCATTATTCAAATAACATTTCAATGACCATTTTTTTTTAAAAATGTTCAATAAATGGATAATATTTTTCTTAATATAATAATATTACTTATGTTAAGCTACTTTTAGCTATTCTAAAACTATTTTTCATTGTTCTAAATTATTTCACCCTACATTATTTACGATTATTTATGGTTATTTTCAATTTTTTTGGTTATTTTTTCTATTTTACTTTAATTTAGTTTTGATTATTTTAAATTATTTTTGTCTATTTTATTTTAATTTTGACTATTTTAAGTTATTTCACCTTAGACTATTTTCGATTATTATAAATTATTTTTCGCTATTGTATGCTATTTCATTTAAAATTATTTATGGCTATTATAAGCTATTTCATCTTAAGTTATTTTCAGCTATGTGAAGTTATTATTAATTATTTTTGGCTATTCAAGGTTATTTCACCTTATGTTATTATTCATTATTCTAGGTTATATTACCATAAGCTATTTGTGGTTATTTTATTGGTGGCTATTAATAATTATTCTATTAGTGGTTATTAGTGGAGTTATTTTATTAATGGTTATTGGTGGATATTAGTAGTTATTTTAAGTTAAATTACCATAGGTTATTAATGGCTATTGGTGGAACTATTTTATTAATGGTTATTGGTGATTAATGGTGGTTTTTTTAGGTTAAATTATCATAGGCATTGGTAATTATTTTATTGTAGATTATTTTAAATTATTTTTCATAGGTTATTATTGATTATTCTAGGTTATTTTATTTTATATTATTTTAAATTTTTATATTTAAGATAAAATAACTTATAATAACATAAGGTATAACTTTAAATAATTAAAATAACTTAAAATAATATAGGGTATATCATAAAATAACATGAAATATTTAAAACAACAACATAAAAATAAACCTATTTACCATAGTAAATTATAATAATGAATTATGTTAACTAGTAGTGAAACATGATGTTTACATAGTGATATTATTGTGAAATAATTTTAACCAGGGTGAAATCACTAAAGTGCAGTGAACTTACTTCACTTTTAAGGTCCCATAGTGATTTAAGCTAGTGAATTACACCCCACTTTTGTACTAGCGATTATCATTTTGATTTATAAAATGCTACAATTTGTTCTTATCAAAAGCTATGTCATGTAAACCTTTGTCTTGGGAAATACCTTCGTGGATTATGTAGGTTTCATGAAATTGCATAGCTACAACATTTGTAATAGAATTGGGAAATTGCACTTTCAGTGCAAACACAACTTCATTAACATAACCCTTGGGAAAAAAAGGAGATGTGTTAGTTAGTTGCCCTTTATAGGACTGGAAGCCCAATGGGCTATTGCTAAGCACTATAAGGTTCTGCCTTTAGCTTCTTAGATAGGTGGATCTAGTAGAACCATGCTTAATATGCTTAGGCTCTAACATGCTACCAGCATGTAAAAGACACAAAGACAAAATTGAAACAAATTCCTCATGTGGTAGTAAAAATAAAAACAAAATAATCCTTTTAACTCCAATATGTTAAAACACTTGAAGTACAACTACATATTATCATTTAAAAGGACCTTTCTCACAAGTAACAAGACCATTACATGTTAGACAATTATTTTTGCTCATCACTAAAAGCATGACAAATCAAAAAATTGTTTTTCACAAGCATTACAAACACTACACATGACAAAATTGATTTTCATTAGAATTGAAAGTGATCCAAATCAAATACTTACTTCTTCATCGGCATTCAAAGCATTAGAAATCAGTCTACTACTTTAGAAGCACTAGAAGCACTCATTAATATGAGAAGCCTATAAACATTATTTTTCATAAGCACAAAAAACACCACAAACCACATAATTGCTTCTACTTAGCACCCAAAGCAATACAAATCAAAAAGGTGCTTTTAACAAGCACCAAAAGCAACACAAATCAAAGGACTACTTTTCAAAAGCACCATAAGGAACTACAAATGAAATAACTACTTTTCTTTACCACCCAAAGTAAAGGTCTGCTTTTCACAAACACTAATAACACCACAAACCAGCAACTTCTGTTCATTAGCATTATTCAAATACCATAAATCAAACAAATGCTTCTTTTCAGCCCTATAAGCAATTCAAATCAAACAATTACTTTTTGACAGTAATAAGGAGAGACACCAATTTTTCAATAACATTTTTGGTTCATGGATTTCTTGTCAAAGCACAATTGTCCTAAGATGGAACCTTAAGTAGCAAGCAGGTGAACTATAATGGAAATTAAAACATTCACAGACCTTCAAAATCAATTCAACAAGGAAATGTGGAACTCACCAAACATTAAGGATAATCCAACTTCCTCTTGCAATGTTTGCTTCAATTGGTCATGCAATTCATCCAATCACATTATCTTAGCTTGTGTATGCAACTCTTCATCCCTTTCATGAAACCCAAAACTAGTCCACCAATCTGGATGAAACAAATCTCCACAAACACAACACTTATTCTCATTCTTCAATAATTCACCCAAACAGAAAGGGTGGTAAGTGTGCTTACATGAAGTGACTATTATGTCATACGAGTTGTACCCGGTTTTACAAAACCCACAAGGTTTAACAAGGATGATAGGGGTTTCCACATCGACAGGGCAAGATGGGTGTTAGAGTGGCTTTGGCCAAAATGAGGAACCCCCTCCTTTCTCCATACTTCCCAATTGTTGCTAAATTGCAACTTGTTGCCTTGCCATATATGCTAGGTTCTTTTTTATGCCTACCATTTTTGTTTCAATTTTCCAATTTTCCAATTTTGTATCTTGAAATAGATCCTCTCCCTTTATTGCCCTTGATAATTTATCCACTAGTAAGGTCTAAGAGGTTCCCATTTCTCTCTGTGCAAGATGTTGTTGATGAACAAGAGATTGAAGTTTCATCCACTCGCCCCCTGGCAAATCTGAATGAGAAAATTCAAAATTCAATGCTAGTGCACCAAGTTTGAACTTACATGACAAACCACAAAATGAACCAGGGGGCCACATTAAGGTTCAAACTCGTTCTTTCAAAAGCTCAACTTGACTTGTGAGCTCTTTCAACTTAAAACTTAGTAGAATCAAAACCTTATTGGGCCTTAATTGTAATCACTTTACGATCGTCCATATTATAGTGTAACCTGATTAACTTCTTTGATAATTTTGTTGCCTCACCCTCAAGCATGGCAAGTTTCCATCTTAAGCTTTTAAGCATTTCACCCAAAAAAAATGTAGATCTTGCACCATGGCAATATCTATTGCCAAGACACCATATGGACAAGTCGTTCTATTAGTAAGTCTTGTTGCAACAATAGTACTACAAACAACATGAATAAGAGTTTCTAAAAGTTACCATGATATATGTACTAGTTTTGTGAACATCATTTGATGATTTCTAAACTACTAACTCCTGCACATGGATCAAATTTTCATAACCAAAAGCAGAATGCAAATGTGGCAACTATGGTGAGAGGCATGTGCAGAAATGTTGCAATGCAGAGAAGAGCATTGGGAGAATGTGAACCACAGTACCCTACATGCTGTTTTTCTGTTGCATTTATGAATTAATAATTTGTACCAACAAATTATGTCCTGGATTAGTTCTCACCAGAAAATTAGATCTAAGATGCGCAACAAACAGAACATGCACTGTTTCAACCAGGATTTACTGTGCAGCAGGCTCTGCTGTAAGCAGCAAACTGCATCACAGCAATGACAAGAAGCAAGCTTCACAGCAAAGCCTCTCTGGCAAAAACTTTACAAGACTGGAAGCAGAGGTGATGTCCAAGAATCACCTAATCCAAACACATAATCCATTTACATTGTACAGCATAATCATGGCTTTGGTGGAAATAAAAAAACCAACGTTCATAGATTAAGTGATAGTGTGTCAAAAAAACAGTGACAAATACTGCAGATACCCAGAAATCCACATGTCAGTGATGACACATCGTACACCATAGCATTGCACTACTCATTGTGAAAACCAGCCAAAGATTAGATCTCTTGGAAAACATGATTCTTGTTTAGTAATAGTTAGTGCTATGAGAAAGAAACTTCTATGATGTCTAATCTATTGAGTCCTGAGCAGTTTGCCGGACAAACTGACCACGCACCCGCGGTCGCTGTTCAGCCAGCTTCTTTCTGCTTTGATAGCGGACCTGCATACATGAGAAAAATATTTGACAAATATCTTTCTTAGGCTGAAAGAAAAAGGAAACCCATATGACCTTTTTGAATTGAACCTTTCAAATGACAAAGTCCAAGTTTGAAGGAAGAGTCATATGGACAACATAAGGACAACATCACACCATGATCTAGTCAGACTGTAATTACCTTCTTTGCAAAGCATCGTTCCTTCCGTTTCTGCCGGAATTTGTTCAAGGCAGCCTCCCGCCACGCAAACCTATCTTCAGGGGTGCAGGATGGCATAACACCATCAAAGTTATCAAATCCATTCTTCACATTCAGAGAATTGTCCACCCCACTTCCACTCCCACTCCCACTATTGCCAGCAGTCTCTCCAGTAGCCCCTGCTACTGCCCCATTACAATGGCAATTCTGTACATTGCCAGTATCCTTAGTTCTTGAGGGATTTTCATTTACATGAATGCTACTGCTACCACTTTGTCCATTGGTCCTGTCTAGAAAAGTGGCAGCTGAGCAACCACAGTGGGGAGATCCAGCTGTTGGCTGCTCTCCTTGCTGTTGTGGGAGAGGTGGTGGTTGGAAATTAAGGGCATGATTGTGATGCTCATGATAATGAGTATTGTGCCGATGGTGGCTATGATAGTATGGTTGTTGGTTATTGTGTGGGTGCAGCAGATGTCCAAAAGCAACATGATGCTGATAAATTGAGGGATGATCAAAAACCTCCCCTTGATCTGAAAGGTGAGGAGAAGGGGCTGCCACCCATGCAGGCCCAGGGTGAACATAGTACATGGGATGCATAGTTGGCCCATATCCAGCTGGGACACCCTCATAGTGCAAATGTCCAGGGGAAGGATTTGATGTGGGCCTAGGCATGCCATGCAATACAGCTGTTTCTTTGTTAGTTGGTTTAGATCCATTCTGGACCACAGCTTGTGGCACCACTGAAGAGCTTGTATCTTGACCATTCCCGTTGTGAGAATTCTGAGCGTCTGTTTCCAAGGGGGTGCACACCTCTCCACTTCCCTTTGACGAGCCTGTGCCATCAGGTGGCATGCCCATTTGTGAAGGACGTGATGAATTGACAGCCAAACCACCACTGGGTAGGCCTCGAGTCCCATAGGAGCCATCCATTCGAAGTCCCCTAGGTGGAGGTGTACCACCTGAAGGATGCTCCTGTTGCTGAAGTCCCTTTGTACTATATCTGTAGATGAAATTGCATTCTCAGTCCTGGTTCCTCATGGAAACTAGTCAGCACAATACTAAGTGCAAGCATGAAGAATGTAAATGCAGTCTGCTTTCAGAAAATAATAATATCCCGACTGCTGAGAAATCTACTCCAGAATGAGGAGAAATAATTGTGTCAAAGTTATGCAATGGACTTGTCTTCAACAGATGACAACAAATGTGGCAGTTCTAGATAACATTAGCAGTCTCCAAATGTGACAACTTCACCTTGAAAATGCGGAGCTTCCAGATTGACGGAGCCCCTGCCATTCATCCCCATCTGCATCCTTTTCACTGCCATTCCTAGGCCACTTCAATGTTAGCTCCAGAGTTGGAGGAGAATTAAAATCTGAACCCACAATTTCTTTTTCCTTTGGGCTGTTGCTTCCCCTCTGATCCATGATTTCATTTGCATCTGCACTTTCTCCTGGTTGTTCAACAATTGTTGGAGGGGGCTGACACTCTATGGCACCAATCAAATCAACAGCTTTCTGAGATCTCCTCTCAGCAGACCCATCAGGCCCTGAAATTGATGGTTCACATTCCTGCTGCTGATTGCCCTTCTCCACGATAGCAGCTCCCTGCCCTTGCATGGCAAATGAAGGGTCATCCAAATCCATTTTCTGGTGTACATCTGTTTCCTGCTGCACTTCATCAATGTCACATGGGGGTGGCCTGGGTGTCGCCATCTTCAAGTTGCATCCCAGAGTTTGATCTGTTCACAAGGTGCATGTTGCAATACCAATAAGGTAACAAAGCCCCTAGTGTTGCCACCTTCACAGCTCAGGAAGTTTGCTATTCAGGAATTTTTTGTTGATCTAGACACTGAAGATAGGGAAAAACCATTTTACCACATCCATTTGGAAAGACCATGAACATTGGATCTGGCCATCATCCACTAAATGCAATACAACTAAAGTCTTGGAGCAAAAAATTTCAATCACAACATCATCACAAGGGAAGTAAAGATGTGTACCAGAGGAGGATTTATCTTCAGAAAGTGCCTGGCAATCCTCATCACCATTTCCAGCAGTGGGGCCAGGGCAATGATTTCTCTGGGCCTGCACAGGCTGCGTTCAAGCATGCATTCAAGATAAAGGAGAAAAAGAAATCACTTGCCCCAACTCAGCAACCAATATAGTCATCTGGAAGCAAGGTCTCATGACATCTTTGTGACATTTTAGGGTTTTCCCTGCCAGTCATAGAGAGTTGCTTGAAAGAAAAGCAGAAATAACAAGTATATCCAATCAATGTGACTGCAGAGAAAACTCCCAAAAAACTTAAAAAGAACTAACAAATGTTGTGCCAAAACAAAAAAAAACAAGGTTTGCACTCGTAACCTTTTGCATAAGACTCAAAAGGTATCAGATCATGAATGGCAGTGACTAACAGCCTTAACTCTCAAGAGACTTCAGTAGCTCTCAACAGTGTCTACAGATGAGTAGATAAAAAAAGGTCAAAACTTAGGGCAAACCTCTTAAATAGAATCTCTATCCTGTGTTTCTTTTCCATTTCCAAATGCAAAAGGGGAGATCAGAGACACAGATGCAGCTTATAAGTCACTGAAAGATGAGGGCAGAAATGTGCAGAAAAACAAAAGATGACAGGAATTAAATGGCTATGGAGAACATAATGGAGTCTAAGCTGAAGAGTTTGGCAACACAGTAACATCTGATAAGAAAAGATACCAGAGTATGAGGATGATACCTGATTGCCACTGCCATTATCACTTCCACCATTGATATTCAAACCACTGGCAGCATTTTCACTATCATTCACATTGTTACTGCCACTCATGTTGTTGTCAGAGTCTACTGGGCTGTTGGGAGTGACCAAATTCCTTGTTTGCTTCACAGCCCTACCAACACCGTTGTTGGCAGACTGCAACCACAATAAGGTGAGATAGGTCAGAACTAGGTTAACATAGATTACAGTTCTGAAGGAGCCACGTACACTGACATCATAAGAGACAGACATGGAAGTGAAATTGTGTTCATGAACCCCAGATCTTTCTTCATTGCAACAAGTACATTTCACCAATCTCAGGTGTATATAGAAGCTTATGTACTGCAGAAAGTTTAACTTAGCATGCCTTCCATACTCAAGGCATAAGGTTACAATACTTAATGCTCAAATTATACATAAGAGGAAACGACACATTGCAACAATTTCACTGCAGAATGAACATGTGACAATTGACAGTGACAATTGGAACACACTGTCAGAACTGTAGCAAATACAACTTTGTGATTCTGAAGACCCAGGCTATAGAGTAGGGGACAGAAAGTCAAATGTTGAAAGATGCAGGAATAAGAGACATGACTTACTCTATAGCGTTTCCTCCAGACATGCTGCCATAAATTCTTCAACTCATTCTTTCGAACAGGTTTTACCAAAAAGTCTGCTGCCCCTTTTGTCAAACATTGGTAGACAATTTCCATGCTGTCCTGCTTTGATGTCACTGCGATCAGAATAAAGCATCAGCAGTTTCTCCAATTGGATCAAGTTAAAACACACTTTAACAGCATTTGGCTTTTCCTGGCATGGCACATATAAGGACACAGTGCACATATCCTTCAGTCTTCTATATTTTGTCTAGAGATGGAAGCATGACATCCATATCAATTTCTCCATCATATCAACTGACAAGAAAACAAACCAGCACTGCCTACTATGACAGCATTTCCACTAACAGGTACATGGTTCATTTCAGACGCTACAGCACCAGAGAAAACATATTACAAATATCCACCATGTGCATAGATAATATAATTGTCTGTGAAGACCAGAAAATAGGCACACCCTGAAATAGGAAAACTACAAAGCATGTTCCTTAGTGTTGAGGAGACAGATTGAGTTGCTGCACATAGGAAGGTTTCATGTAGATGGAGCTTACTGACAACTGGAATCCACTTGAATGATTTGTGCTCCATGATCTTCAAAAGAAGACTCACCCCCAAGAGTGATGGCATTACAACATCCAACAATATTAGATCAAACCGATTATTGGGATTCTCCAGCAGGTCCCAAGCCATGACCACATTTGGAGCCACAATCACTGAAACAAGCCACAGTGTTTCACACTTAGGTCTTGGAAAAGGACTCTTCAGTCAGTCATGGCAGTTTGAAATGGATACAAAAACCTACTTCAAGACTTTCATACGTCTTTCTGATTCATTCAACATTGATCTGTTATTATGTATACAGAACAAGATTTGATAACTAGAAAAGCATGAGCTATGTCCAGTCAGACAGGGCCAATGAACGACCTTCATAGTTGCAGTTCCTTAACAATGCACTAACTACATGTCTTGTTGAGTCGTCCTCCTCCACCAAGAGCACCTTGACATGAGCTTGAGGTAGAAAGCTCTGCCAATTCACCTTCATGCCTGTCTGCACTTGGTTCTGCTGGTGAAGAATCGCTTGCTTAGAAGGAAAAGCAGCAGCAGAAGCATTTCCTTGATTCAAATCATCGTCAACCACTATGTATTCAACATCTGATCTGAATGCTCCTTTCCTTGGGTCTTTAGAATGGAACCTACTTCCAGGTTCCCTACGAACATGCTCTGTTAGGACATTCTTTGTGCCATCTCTGGGTTTGAATCCATTCAGCCAAGCATGATCATCTGCATAAATTTGCTCTTTCTCCCCAGTTCCAGTCAGCAAATCTGCACCTCTTCGAAACTCCTTTATCCCCATCCCTTCCTTGAGAGAACCAGCCCCATCATTCTGAGTCTTATGACCGCCCTTCAGCTGCCTTTTGCTTCTGCCAGACACACCCACATCCAGTGTGCTGTCCACTCGTGGATGAGACTGGCTCGTCCTAAAACCAGACTCACAAGCAGCAGTCATAGAAAAGCAGGAAATATCCCACAATCCTGCACACACGGCTTTGACTGCACACTCTGTCCCACAGTGCTTGCAAGGGTGCTACAACCTACAGGGAAATTTGTCCAAAAGTGCAGTGTTTTCTTCAAAATCTTGGGAATCTGAGGTAAACTTTGCAGCAGAATCTTTGGAAATCACTTTTCTTCACAGCACCACACCTGAAGATTGTCATATTGCAGGAACATCAGCACCTAAACAATTGATGGTAGGAGTTTTTTGGGTCAAAAGCTCAATGCTCACCCTTTCTGTACATTATGTCTAGACTCAAAACACGTATGGATCACCTTCTAGCCTGCCAAGCTCTTCCTGGATTCCACAATTTCATTTCTTATGCAATCCTCAAGTTACACATAGAAGACATTAAAGCTGGCAATGCTTGTTTGCAGAAAAATTGAAGGAGTCACCATCTAGACACATAAAGAAACTCTATTCTCTCCCAACCTTCACCTAGCATACTCTTTCCAATGCAAGTATAAAATCCAAACCTAAGAAGTCCATCTCCATATATCCACACTGTTCCTTTCCAGGATTTCCTCCTGACAACACTTGTGAGCCAGTGCAACAGACCTTAAGAGCTTGCTTAATCGAACACTGTGTTTCAGCATCCATAAGATTAGCATGATCAGACAGCAAATAGATTATTGTAAGAATGATTCTTGTAAGAACCTGGGAGCCTGGAAGCGAAGAGGGGATTTTGTACAAAGAGAAAGCGTAAGAATCACACCTGAAAGTAATGAGAAGTCGAGATGTTGAAGTTGGTCATCCTCAGACATGCTTGGGGGTCCCAAAGTCGATCCCCGGTGAGGTCGGCTGCAAGACTAAAGCGATAGGAAGACGTGCTAACTCACGTGCCTAGGACAGGGGCCGTGTTTTTGGCTTGAGAAAGTCTTCGTAGGAAGATCTGTTCCGCTTAGACTGATATTCCAGAGTTCCTCTTTGCGGGCGGGGAAAAGAGGCTGCTGCCCTCCACCTATCATATGATTCGGCAGCAACGCGACGAGTGTTGTTGGAACAATAATAAAGGATGTGACTCACGAGTACTGGTAGCGGCGCGAGATCAGGAGGGACATACAGACAGATAGACGAAGCATACAATCGTTAGGAGAAGAGGAGGGAATACTTATGGCGAGAGCAATGAAAGCGGGCGCAGGGAAAGAAGTTATAAAACCACGATAGTCGACTCGGTGAAGATGATCATCAAGGAAGCCAGTCTAGATCAGAAACAAAATCTACAGCGGCCGGAAGGTAGAACTAGCTGTGATCCTAAGTTCAACAGTGAGCGACACAAAACATCAGAAGATCAAACATCTTCCCGCAAGGAACTGCGATTTCTAACTGCTCCAGAGGTCGACTGCAAGAAGGAAAAGTTCTCAACCGTGTAAAGGATGAAGCGACCAGTAACCCACGATGCGGGAACCGTACCGTGTATTTTTGTCGAGAGTTGATTCGAACCCCGCTCGGTCGTTGCCTGCCACAGAGAGAAGGAGCAGCCCGGTCGAGAGTGTAATATCCTTCTCCAACAAAAATCCGCCCGCCGAATCCAGGTGCCACCGCCAAATAAATCGCAGAGAAAAGAAAAAGAACCTCCTTGCAGCGCTCGAGCAAATCCCACAGAAGAAGCCACCACCACCACCAAGAAGAAGAACAGTAACAACAAGTACTCCAGACAGAAATTTGCCACCCGAGGTTCGATAGAAATACCATCAAGAGCTTCGCACCACTTGTCAAATCTTCGAAACCCTACTTCTGCAGCATAAGGGGAGGAAAAAAAGCCGAGAAGGAGAAGCAACGAAAGCACAGAACAACAGAGCTTCAGAAGCGCACAGCGATGGCGAGAGGGAGAGAGGAGAGCATCGCACGCTTCGGGCAACCCGGGGGGGGGGGAGGAGAGACGACCGGCTCCACCCGGTGGAACAGCGGCCGGGCAAGATCCAACGTGGCAGACGAGAGAGAATCGTATCACAAAAGATTTTTTCCTCCCCCTCCCTCCACCCACCTAAGTGGGCCAGTCTCGGGCGCAGCTGATTGGAGGAGAGGGAGATATTTTAGAGGTGTGGGCCAATGGCAGAGGAGCAGGCCAAATCAATATCTGTGTGGAGAGACGCCGGGAGGTCCACAGATACCAAACACCAGCGCGGATTTAGGGCCCGGTTCGCACGCGACCATATCTTTTACCCGTTAGTGCATGGCCCGTTTTGCGGCCATCGATTTTTTTCCCCCACCCCACTTGCTCTTCTCCGCCCGTCCGTCCGTCCGTCCGTCCGTCCGTCCGTTCGTTTCACGCCACCCGCTTTACTTGCTTGCCTGCCTGACTGGCTCAATTATTTCAGCCTGTCCTAAGTGTAGCTCCCCCACTTGCATTTCCCCAATGCCAGTGGGTCCGGACATTTTACCTCCCTTCCTACACAGGTGAAAAATTGGAGGTGAACTTGATTGTTCATTTGCAAGCGCCACGTTGCTCACAGTAACTTTCACCACTCACTTCAACTCACCGTAGGTAACTTGACTTTTTAATAGCTTAAATCCGATTTTTCTTTTGAATGGTTGGGATTGAATCTCGGGAGTTTAGTAACTCTTATTTCCCAGTTATTAATAATAAATATTATTATTATTATTATTCTTGTAGTGGCTTCTATGCCTTCCAAATTGTCTTGAACTTGGATTTTGTTTTTTGGCTCTCAAGCCAACTCCAAAAATTACCCCCACAAAAACAAAAATAAAAGGCAATTCCACAAATTGATTTACTCTAATATACTAATAAGTTTTTTCTTAAATTATGTTCTCCTTTGTTCAATAGATTGATATTGGTTCCAAGAGGCAATTTTTTCTTCTTTCCAAATTTTTTATTATAAGAAAACTTGGCAGATTTTTCCCAAATTAGTAAAATTAGTTGAATTGAAACACAGAATTGTCCCCAAAAAATTTATCAAAAAATGACAAAATTTGTAAGGAAAAAAATCTCAATTGTTCCAAGGAGTCAGCCTCAAGGTGGGTAGGACCAATTTACCATTCAATTGATTATGAACTTTTACCTTTGTTTATAAAAAAAAGATTTCCAGAGGAAGTTGATGATACTAAGCCCCCATCAAGACTTGGGGTGTCTTGTGAATTTTCTTTTGATTGTGAGCTTGGTTGTGAAGCTTTACTTGTAAAGCTTCACAAGACTTTATTTAGTTGCCTAGCCTCTCAAGGAGATGCTCTTCTATCATATGACCAAGGACCCAGAAAAATGGCATCTCCATTTACATTCCCTCTAGCTTTACCCTCAATAAAAGGAACACCTGCTCTACAGGCATCCAATTTTTTAAAATGCCTTGCAATTTTTTTTGTGTTTTTTCCTATGTGGGTATCATGTGATATAATATATATATATATATATA
>Ga0209611_10008136_pt1 | contig 16538 bp, 7 predicted proteins | sample S1TSphgellanicum_3_FD_187693 | JGI IMG/M metagenome (GOLD analysis project Ga0209611, IMG submission 187693) | Host-associated microbial communities from peat moss isolated from Minnesota, USA - S1T2_Fc - Sphagnum magellanicum MG (SPAdes) (version 2) | ecosystem: Host-associated > Plants > Peat...
GGGGGGGGGGGTGTGGGGGGTAATAATGATTTATGTAACCCCATGGAGTTGTTTTCTACATCTACAATTTGCAAAGATTTAAAAACAAAAGTCCTAACATTATAATTCTACATATAACTTTGTATCATAATGATTCCATGTTGGCATTATTGTTTTTTAACACTTTAGATGTGAAGGTTGATTAGGTGCGTTGATGTTACAATTGAACTATTTAGTTGGTAAAGACCAACTATGCAAGGACCATAAATTCCATAATTAAAATAATATCATTTACTTACCCCCAATTTAACCCATCTACTAGCATGAAATCACTATAGTCGATGCATCACAAATGGGCACACCTTTATAATTATCCATGTCAACTTCTTTTTTTCACCAAATGCCTTGCACTTTATATAGACAAATGTGAAGGTTGGGGACAAATGTAATTTTTTTTTTCAACTTGGTGATATTATCAATCTTCTTCATCACATCATGAGAAAGAACTTTATTATCACAATGATATAGACTTTGGTCACCATGACCATTTTTTGTATTAAAAAATCATTATAATGTTGAATGATTATAATTTGTTATGCATTATAATAGTCCCTTTTAACTGTCACTTTGCTCTAATATTGAAAATGAAATAAATAAATTTGTGTGAAAAAACAATGAATGTACATATATATAATTTGTCCATGTATTATTAGTGTACATAATAACTATTAATGCAGTCTACCAATATCATGCTTTTAATTAAATTGAATCACATGACATCTAGACAATGCATAAACATACATCGGATGTACTTCATTTTCTTAAAAGCACATTGAAAGGGGGAAATCACATTTTTTGCTTATAGTTGTGCATAATTGTTAGTATCTCTCTCATGTTTGTGCTTAAGTTTCTTTGTTAGTGCATGGGTGGTATCTTAAGTGGGTTTTACCTTTGTGTAAATTAAACACCTTTCAAATTCACTATTTTTGTTGTGCATAGTCCATTCTTGTTGAATGGACTCACACCATTGACCTTCAACACTAGCAACAATTGTATGGATACCTCACCATTTTTGAAAGGAAGGAATGAAACATTATGTATGATAATTTATTAACTTTAATCATTAATGATCAAAATCATTTTAAAAAACTATTATATAACATGTCCCCAATCCACTAAACATTCCACCCAAGTTCCACTCAAATTGGGCTAGCTTTACCAAAATGGATTGTTGGAGATTTTTGGTGGAAATGTTACTGAACTAGAACGCTTGGAAAAGACTTGTCATTTGCAAGCGCTATTTTTTAATAGTGTGTTTTTGTTTAAGGATATTCTTTGTGCATTATTAGTTGCACTTTTGTGAACATGTTTAATGAGGCGTATTCGTAGTTAGGGTATCATTTTTTGGACACATGAATCAAGGACTTTGTTTTTGCTATCTTCCAAATATATAGATTAAATTTAAGTGAAAAACATTGAATAATTCAAATTATGATAATTTTCATGGTGGTGGTGATTTTTCATATGCATATGTAATTATGCATGAATATTTTGGTAAAATACCAAAAATGCAAAAAAAAGAGTACAAAAGTTTTATAAACAACTGATATGTATTCTTGCATGAAAATCTCCTTCACAGGACCAAGTATTGTTGTTTTTAGTTTAACTCTTGGTTGTGCCACTTAAAATACTTTAATTGAGTATGAAGTAAGTATTTTTACACTTTGGATATCTTCTCCACAATGGTGACATTACTTGTATGGATGTGGTCAATTGAATTTGCCAACAATTTGTTTCTTCTATTTATTGTCTTTACCATGTAACACAAAATGATGATGACTTTGGTTTCCTCCTATAATTTCATGTAAGTTTTATACCTATAGGAAAGCTCATTGTGTCTACAATGCGGTCGATGCAATTGGCTTAATCACCAATGTGAGATGATGTTTGAGCTAGTAGTTGAATTGGTGCATGAAGAGTTGTAGTCTAACCAATTTTGTTTAACAAAATGACATGATGTTGTATTTGCATATTTGTATTCTTTAGTCTTGTGGGAGTTACAAGGCGAATGCATGTTGCACTAAAATGGTGTTGCAACCACATGGTGCTATTATTGGAATTGTCAAATAATCTTCTTGACATTTTCATTGTTTTTCACAACTAAAGGAAAACTTTGAAAATAATTTGTACATGTCCACGGATGCATTAATAGAAAGTTAGATAATGATGAAATTTGTATGATGTTCATCAATTAGGGCACAAGAATGGGGAGGCCTAAAGATAAAATGATGATTCCATAACACTTTTATCATTTCATACATGTCTTACCAAAGGATTTTAGAAGGTTCAATGTGGCCCTATATTATAAAAAAAAGTTGTCAATAATATTTGTTTGAGCCGATTCCATTCATATAATCAAATATGTGTTTGAAATAACCATTAAGGCCCCCATTTGTCCTTGCATGTAAGTCCATTTCATTTGTGACCACCATTATTGCAATCAACATTCATGCTTGTTGCTATTTTCTTCCATTTGGACATAATTGATTCAAATTTGTCCTTGGGATCTATTGTGGTATGAGCAACAAGATATTCATTGTGCTTTGTTTTAATCAATAACAATACATTTGAATGTTCCTAGTTTGTTCTAAATGTGGTTTTCTTGATTTGATGATCTCATAGTTTATTGAAAATGAAAATCTTTTCCATTTCAACATCCTACTCCTTTAAAATCTTCACCCTTGTTGGCTCTGCCTTTAACGTTTAATGATCTTATATATATATTTATTATATGATTGTGATGTTTGCAATTTCAATTATTTACAATTTGAATAAACATATCAACATGAACATATAAGGATTTGAGTAGATAGATTTTGATTACATCCTTTTTGTTTCTAAAACTTGATTTTTTTAATGATCATTTCTTTTTTTGCATATTTAAATGCATTCATCTTCTTAATCCTACCAAGTCAATTTATATTGAAATCTATGAATGATTATTGAAAACATGTGTAACTATGATGAACAAAAGGGCACAATAAGCAAAACAATGGAAGATGTGTGAAGATGCAAAAAGCAGGAAAATGCAACGTGACACCATCGACCAATGATTTGTTTGTTCAAATTTGTGAGGTATAAGATACCATTGCATCATACACAAGAATTGATCATGATGGTAACTTCTTGATGGTAGAAAACATTGGAGTTACAAACCTGCTATAAGCACCATTACCATGTTGGATGCCAAATCAAATCCAATCTTAGGGTATCGTGCAATAGATATGAATAAGATAATGTTAGGATGCATGATACCAATGAGGGATCATTGACATATCACCAAGTGGCAATACATCATGATTATTTTGTCATTATGAAACACAAATCCCTAGTGCTTTGAATGGTTTAAAAGGGATTATATTGAACAATACCTTTGAAAATGCTGTAAGCAAAGATGGTGACCTTATGGTAATTGATGTTAGGGTATTGAAATGTAAATTTTTGCACCTTGTAAAATATTTGAATTTTCAAAAACAACTTGGAAATAAGGTTCATTTGTTTTTGACACTTGAGGCAATTTTTCTTGAAGGTTGTTTTTTCATAGACTATGTGAATTGATGCCATCTATTATGCAACATGTTGGCAAATAGTTTAGTTAGATGATAACTGTTTACATTTGCTAGAATGATTGTCAATTGTTTTTGTCAAACACAACTTCACCACGTGGGAATTTTTTTACGAGATTCATGACTTTTGAGAACTAAGTGGTCTTTGGAAAGTGCCTTCTCCAAATCCCATTTGCATTGTATATCACACACCTTGTTGAGGTTGAAAGAAATGATAACTATTGGACATTCAAATGGTGTGCACATATTTCAAACTTGAAAGTTGAAGCTTGAAAAAAATTAAACATTTGATTACTTTTGTTTGTTCAATTATCTAAAAGCAAATTCTCACAAACAAGTGAAATACTCTCATTATATGAACTCCTAGAAAATGCAATACCCCCATATACATACATAACCTCATTTCTATATTGTGGGAAAATATAACCTTTGAAATTTAGATAGATAGGTAGGTAGGTAGATAGATAGATAGGTTAGTAGATAGGTAGGTAGATGGAGATGGATGGTCAATAGTGAGGGCAAGTGAGTGTTAGCTGGTATGTAGGGGCCCTTTGTTAAATTCAATTTTTTGACATACAAAAAAAAGTGAAACTTGATGAATGAAACAGTCAAAATAGCAAGTAAGCTAAACCATTGTGGTTAACAATGGGACAAGATTATAATGGAAAAAGTGTTTTTCTATCCACCCACCATCCATCCCTTGTGTTGTGCTAGTAGTGGCTTTTGGTTCACTCTCACCCTTGTTCTCAGAGGTCAGCTAAGAGGAGGTGTGAAGGCAGATTTCTATTCCTCCAACCTCAACTTGGTATAAGGAAGTAATCCAAACTCAAATTCAATTTCAAATCAAATTCAAGACATGGTTGAGTCCAACAAACAACCTTGAGAGATTGAAGAGTCTACTCAAACAACCCAAAAAAATTTAAGCATGAATCACAAAAGGAGGCATTGCAAGTACCACACAAACCCACTTGTATTATAATATACGTTTCTCACCATTTAAGAACAAGTCTTTTCTAGATTCATTCCACATTCCTTTGAGCATTCTTCTGGATCTTTGTTAACAGGTTTGTTCAAAAACACCAATTGCATCACAACAATGTTGTCAGTAATATTGGCAAGCTTTGCAGTTGCCATGACTACCAAAAGGTTGCCAATTTTACCTTGACAATGTAGGTTCTTTCATTCCAAATTTGTAATAGCAAAGCTTTACAAGAGGAGTTCCATTCCCCTGTACTTGAGACTCTTTGGCAATGTTGTTGTTGTTAGGCTGCAAGTGCTTCAATTGTGTCCAATCTGCAGCTAAGTGTACTAGCGTCATGAATCCCCCCCATTCTTTGGTTTCAGTAACTGCCTTTCTCCCTTCAGGCAGGTGAGTTTACACCATGCATTTAAGGCTTGACTCATGGCTTTCCATGACTAGAGAGAGATTGAAAGTCTGTTTCAGATTATGCAATATGTCCATATTTCTGTCTCAAAAACCTGAATGGTATATACAAAATGCATGAAATTGCCTAGAAATCTCCACAACAACAATTTGAAGGTAACCTGACAAAGAGTGCACACTCCTAACCTTATGAGAGTCCGAACAACAAGTGCTCTCATAAGCTTATGAGAGTTGCCCACAAAGTCAGACCTTTGTCAACTTCATCACAAACAACACTGATGAGTTGCCATGACTACCCATGACTTCATCAGCACCCAATGGTGGGTGCAGATATGTAATGATCCACCCAACAAAATGGGCAAACCATAATCAAAAAATCCTGCATCATGAGTTTCCATCAGAAATTCATTTCTATTGTAGTTCCCCAAGTCAGGGGAAGACTCAGTCATGACATTGGCTTGGCACTCAACATTGCCGGAACCATACCTTCAACTTCAGTGCAGGTTTCATCTGCAACCCACAATTCCAGTGAGTTTCTATCACACTAGGGGGAAGACTCTGTTAACTGCCTATTTTCATTTGACACACAAAAACAACACACCCTGCACAAACAGATAAAAAGACCGTGTGGTAATAACACACAATCATCATCCTGTTTCACATGCTGTATCACTCTTGTAGGAGAACCTTCCAATAAGGTTTTGCCATCCCACACAGTGAACACTTTTTAAAATGCGAAGAAAAACACAACACAAGTAACAAAAAATTTAGTTATGTCCATGTGCATGGCTGTTCTCAACTAAATTATTTCTATTCCTGGTTTAGTGTTGGGGATGATGTTGGGTCCAAGAGCAGACTTGAGAGCTTCCATAATGTCATCATATGATACTGCATTGCTCATCACCACTCGCGGCTGTTCACAATTTTGCCACCCACACAACATGGCTACAGTTGTATCAGCAATTGCTAGACTCTATGGCATGTAAAGGATCATATGTAGCTAATTAATTCTACACGGCTTTCAGGTGTCTTTAAAATGATAGAATCAGTCTTGGGGTGGCTGATTCAATCATTTTGTACCTATGCCACACTGCCCATTCTCTCATTTCCTACCTACCTCCACTGTTATTACATACTCTACTGCAGTTTCCTACCTATCTCTACTGCTATTTAATACCTGCCTATGACCCTTCATGCCAGGGACAGTGCTGCTGTTGGGGCACATTCTCTAGGACACAAAATTGTGAGATCCAACTCCAATCACCAAATACTTTGGATTAGTATTGATCATGAATCATTATACAATCCTGCCCCTCAAACAATTGCAAAAACACGCTTCAAAGTCTCATGATGCCAGGAAGCATTTGGAAGTGAACTTGGTGTTTCTTGAGCTTCTTCTAGCTGGGGTTCCAGGAAGGATTTGGAAGTGGATTTGGTGTTACTTGAGCTTCTAGAAAGGTTCCTGGAAGGAATTGGAGGGGAATTTGGTGTTTCTTGAGCTTCTAGGTGTGGTTCCAGAAAGAACTTGGAGGTGGATTTGGTGTTTCTTGAGCTTCTAGGTAGGGTTTCAGGAAGGATTTGGGGGTGCATTTGGTGTCTCTTGTGCTTCTAGGTATGGTTCCAGGGAGGACTTGGAGTTGGGTTTGGTGTTTCTTGAGATTCTAAGTATTGCTTCCAGGAAGGATTTTGGGAGATGGATTTGGTGCGTCTGCTTGAGCTTCTAAAGCATTGGTTTGCAGGTAGGATTTTGGAGGCAGATTTGGTGTTTCTTGAGCTGCTAAGAATTAAGTTTGCAGGAAGAATTTGGGAGATGGCATTGGCAGTGTTTTCTTGAGAGCCTTCTAGACTTTACTTCGCAGGAAGTATATTTGCGAGAAGGAAATTGGTGGTGGTTTCTTGAAGTAAGTACCTTGGCAACAATGACGTAGACAACTCGCAGAACAACTTTGTTGAGACTACACTGGCAGACATCCAAACCAAGGCTTTCCACTGCTTGCAGTATCTGGCTTTGAATGTGAGGACGTGGCTGGCACACCATTTCAATCACTACTTGCTCTGGCAGATCCATGAAAACATCAAGTTTATCTGCACATGATCTACTATTCTTCCTTGTGGCAGCAACATGTGAGTTACTTTGCTGCTTCTCTGGGATATGCGAGTCTTCTTTTACTAGCATTGGCATCATGGACGCAGCAACAGCAGTATCGTCACCAGATTGCCCTTGTCCTTTCGAGACTGGCATCTCCTCCGCCGGCGTCGTCGTCGTGGTGTCAATGGAACAAGGATTATTACCTTGAATCGGGGTGCTGAAGATGGCAGTCGTCGTCGACCCTGCTGTTCTCTCGTCAGTCGTCAAGCATGAGGACGACGACTCTACAGTTCGCTTCAAATCTGAGCGCCTTTGTCGCAGAACAGAGATTTGATGATGCAGATTCTTGACGTACTGAATTGACTCGTCGACGATGGTGGACCTATCACGCTGAATGCATTCATTCCCACAGTGTACACCACCCGAACAATGGTTAGTGCATCGCTGCCAAACTTGATGCGCATGCAATTGCTCTCAAGGCTCTTATCCGACTTGTTTCGATCAAGAAACAAAACCGTCGCGTGCTTCGATCAAGAGACGAAATCGTCGCTTGCTTCGATCAAGAGACGAAATCGTCGCTTGCTTCGATCAAGAACCTAAACCCGTGCTTACTTGGACCAAGAAACAAAATCGGCGGTTGCATCGTAACACGAAGCAAACTTCGCTTCGATCAAGAAAACGGCATCGGCGCTTGCTTCGCAAGCACAAAAACTTCACGAGATCATAGTCAAGAGGAGCGATCGCGACAGTCTCTAATCTAGAACTGCAGCAAAATTGCGCGAAAACATTCAAGAGCGACATCATTGTTGTTGTTACCTTAGGTCCCGGAGGAAGCAATGTCTCCAACGTGGAAAATCTGCTGGTCATGTTGTCCCTTCGTTGTCGTTCTCTTGCAATATGCTCAGCTTGATCGATAGGCCGTTTCCATCGTGCAGACGTCGTCGTTTCCGAGCGCTGTTGCTTCTTTCTGAACTGTTGCTGTACCTCCTCCAGGAACTCTTGCGCATTATGATCCGCACTAGCACTACCACCACCACGAGCTCTTTTCACTCCGGCCAGGAGTTGTTGAGAGACTTTTGTGGCGTCCCCCCCCACGTTTGCCTCCCACTCCGTGACAGCAGCGCCTACAGCTGCTTCGTTGCGGATGACTGCGGCTTGCGTTTCACATTGGAATGCAACTGTTGCTAGTGATGCACCGGTGTCAAGATCCAATGACCCGCTCCTTGAGATGCCAGGAACAAGACTATTATGTGATGAAGTGTATGTAGTAGGCAGCAACAGGCCAGGGACCTGCTGCTGTTCCATTGCAGCGGGACTTGTGGATAGAAGAAGAGAATCTGTAACAGTCTGCTGCTGCACTGGTTGAGAAGAAGAAGTCGTCACAGCGGATTCAAGAGTATCATATGCTGCAATAAGAGTACTATGAAACGCCGGCAACGAAAGTTTGCTCTCTTGCAAAAACGGCACTGCGCTCAGATACTTATCGTAAACTATTTGCTGCTGAAGAAGGCTCGCAGTCGACTCCTCTCTTCTCAGATCCTGTTCCATCTCATGTAAAGCAGTCGCCAAGGAGGCGCCATCGGCATCTCCTAGACCGCGGGCGTTTTCACGGGAAGCAGCAGTAGTTATCGTCGAAGGTTGAACATCTGCTCTTCCTCCCCGTCTTCCCCGACGTCCTCCTCCTCCTCCTCCTCCTCCACCCCCTCTTCTACACCCGTCGCTCATCTCGTATCCCCAAGCCTTTTGCACGGCAAGCATATCTAGAAGGAGTGCCTCAAAACCCCCCGAATACTTTCACAATAAGATTCAAATCAACACTCAAAATCTTCGCTACAAATATTGCCACCTAAAATCAAACACCATTCGACAAAGCACAAAACATTTAGTTGAAACTCCTCCTCCTCCTCCTCCTCCTCCTTTTAGTCTTCTTCTCAGCCACTAGCTGCTCCCTGCATCCGAATCTATTTCAAAGATTTTTTGTTACAGGAAATCCCAATTTTCTCTAAACACTTGTCAGAAACTTGTTGCATAACAAAATTCCCGGAGTTGCGTTGCGCCCCGCAGCGGCAGCACACGAAGACGACGAAGAACAGAGGAGACAAAGCGGGACCCGCGCAGCAAACGAAGAGGACGGAAGAAGAAGAAGAAGACGAGCGGGAGGGCGCAAAGAGGGACGGAGGAGGAGGAGGGAGAGGATGCAAATTAGCCGACAGTGTGAACAGATACACGAGCCCCTGGTGTGAACATACTCGTAAACCCATAGTGTGCACAGAGACTTTAGACCGTCGACGAGAAAAGTGGAAACTGGAATACCGACCGAAAGGTTACATGCCCGTGGTGTGAACATAAGCTCGTTGGCCTCTAGTGTGAACACAGGCTATAGATCGTGGACCAAAAAAGTGGACCAAAAAAGTGGAATGTGGGCTTGCGGACCGAAAACTCACTACCGACCCCCCTAATTCACACGTTTTGGTGAACTCTATTTTGGGGCAGGCTTTTTTGGGCCCTTTAATTTTTTAATTTTTATTTATTGGCCCCCTAGAAAGGAAGGTTTAGGTCCCAAGATTCTTAGCCTATTCCTACTAGCTCCACCGGTCTAGTAAGCTATATCAATAATAGGTGGCCTTTTCCAATAATAACTTCCACCATAAGTGGCCTTTTACTTTCATTTTCTCTAACTTAAGTGGGCCTAATTATGTACAGAAAAAGGGCCTGAGTAAGTTGCCCTTTTCCTACGTAAAGTAGATCTGGGATTTTTTCACTTTTTAGAAATAGCGACAGGAAGTAGAATACTTTTTCCCAATTTTGGTTTGGGGCCACAGTGAACCAGCACCCACCAGTGCACTATGAAGGATGAATAGTAAGTGGTCAGGAAACAGCTTTCTGTTGGGTTACAGTTCCCTAGTTAACCATGGTGGTTAGCTCAGTTGCTTTTTTTTTTTGGTCCCACCTACCTACTAACAACCCACTGTAAGCAGGTTGTTAGTAGGTAGGTAGTAAAAAACAGCCCTTATCAATGTATAAACCATCTACTTACCTAGTAGTAGTTACCTATTTTCCTACCTATCTACCCATATAGGAGACCTATTTCCTACAGAATCCGTTACCACGGTGAAACCAAATATTAATTCAGTTGAGGTTCATCCACAACTGACTAATACTCCTCCAGTGGAGGATGGTGCACTGGTGGATGCTGGTTTACTGTGGCCCCAATTTTGTGGTTGCTATTTGTGAGGTGAGGGGAATTGGTGCGAACTTGAAGCCCAAGTTCATCTCGCTGAACATATTGGGGATTCCCAAAGTGGAATTAGGTTTAGGGTAAAAAAGCTTGAGGTGTAGGGCTTTTATGGAAACAAGGGCCCATGTGAGGTGGAGCCAACCCAAAGTGGAGTTAGGTTAAGGTTTAAAAAGCTTGAGGTGTAGGGCTTTTATGGGAATAAGGGCCCATATGAGGTGGTGGAGCCAAATGTGGTTTCGGTTTTGCTACATTGGTACAGCGTGAGGCTGAAGGATTTATTGGAATAAGGGTGCACGCAAGGAAGAGTGCAAGCACATGTCGAATTTTTCGTAAAGCCGAGAGGTCTGAGGCCTTTGCCTAGTGTAAATACATGCTCCAATTTGTAATTATTTTCCTGTGATACGCAATAAGTACCTGCCATTATCGCAAGCAAACAATGGCAAAAATGAGGGACGTTTCAAAAGTCGGATTTCTCGCTAGAGCGGACATTCCGCTTTTTGAAACATCCCCCAAATAGTGGAGTAAAAAATGGTTGGGTTACATGCACTCCAATTACGCTAAAAAAAAAGAAGTGTAAGATAAAAAGCCCCAAGGGTGGGACAATTTGTAAAATAAGGGCCTAGGACAAGGTGATAGTCCTAAGATGGGGCATCCCCAAAATAAAGGGCCTAGGGTAAGGTGGTAGCCAAGCCCGATTTCTCATTTTGGGAATGCCCCACACCTATTAAAGTAGGCAAAATTTCTTTTGCACTTTAAGGATGAATAGGTGTAAGACCCCCTACTCATTTTTAGGAGGGATATTCATGGATGGAAAGTGACCTTCAAACACACCTTGGAAATTTCTAAGAGAGGTATTCATGTAAAGTGCGCTTCCAAGTACACTTAGGAAATTTCTCCCCATGCTTTATTTAGGGTGAAATGAAAGCCCTAGTTCTCTTTGACAAGCAAGTGGGGACCCTCCCTCAAGTGAATTCAGGTGAAGTAGACGCCTGATTTCTCCTTGCCAAGTAGTTGGGGACTTCCAAAGAATTAGGGTGAACTTGAAGCTAAGTTCTCCTCCCCCAGCATATTGGAATCCTTGGGAAATTAGGGTAAACTTCAAGTTCAAGTTCTCTTCACCAAGTATATATCAAGACCCTCTGAAAAAAATCCCCAATTTTCATTACCAAGGAGATATAGAACCCGTCCCCCTCCCCCCTCCACCCTCCAAACATGAACATGGCTACTATCACATTAAAGAAAGAAAGAATCATGGAGGATCAATTAGCTTGAGCATTATTCATGATCATAAATGATTAAATTTCATATTAGAGCAAAATTCATAGTAGAAATTGCAAGTAACAAGTTGATGGAAAATAGAGTTTTCGAGTTTGAATAGACATGGATGTCAATGTAAAGTTTTATTTCAATTAGAATAGTTGAAACCTTTTGGTGCACAAATGTTCTATGAGATTTGTTTAAATAAATTACAAGAAGCTTACAATTTCTTGACCTTTTATTTGTGTTTTTCATCTTTTCATCAAGGCCTTTACACTAAACCACACTCAAAAATTAATCAAATGCACACCAAAAAATCATCAAATAACTTGAACAATCTCAAAGTGGGATTGTGCATAAAAAAACCCCTCCTAGGTTGCAACAAAATAAGGAGCAAGAACAATGGATGATAGCAAATGAAGAATGAGTAGGTAGTGATAATTTGTAACACACAAAGAGCAAGGGGTGATGGGTTGCAGCACATGAAGAACATTAAAGTCTTTCATTATTGTTTCCTTTGTGAATGCTCACACCATTGCTTCATGTCCCAAACATTATAATCCAACACCACTGAGGTGTGGGGGGCCTTCAACATTATTTAATTGTGTATTTAAATTGTGTATGTAAAAAAAAGGGGGGCAAGGATGGGAACCCATCCTCAAGAAGTACAAGGCAAATAAAAGCACAAGGACACATGTCACAAAGAACATAACAATCAAGACATCACTAAGAGCATCTCCAGCAGTGCTCAGTATGGGATCCTCCACAGTAAAAATGGATGAAGAAAATCCAACATATGCCGGTTTTTGCGTAGGTTGGCTCAGCAAAATTGCGCATGTTGCCGTGGCTGGTAAAAGGTTCAGCAGCGCTGTGCACCTGCAAAAAAGAGTGTAATAAATCTCTTCTGATTGGCCCATCATAATGATTGGTCCAGGTGGTTTGTTAGTAGTAGTTCCCCACCTATTCACTGTCCCAGTTTCAGTTTTATTGGTGGGGTTGCAAAAGAGTACATAACTAAACTTGGATGTGAAAAATATTTTCGCAGCGTCACACACTGAGCAGCGCTGGGGATATTATATATTTCACCGTGCAAAAATATAATCTTCAAAAAATCCTCTAAAAGAAACAAAAAAAATCTTCAAGATATTATAACCCTATAACTAATCTCAAGTTTCAACACAAGCCAAAATATCATCTTTCAAAAACCCTCATATATAAAAGAAATAGACCTATTATTACCTAGGGGTCAAAATTTATTAAGCTACTTGTAGTTTTTACATGGTGCACTGGTGGTTGTTGTTGGTTCCCTCCCCCCTCCATTCACCTGGAACATCTAGGCACCTAAACTATAATTTTGCTCCCATATTATCCCAAAAGAGTCAGAGTGATGATGTGGTGTCTCCTATTGTACTTGTGCTCTAATCATGCGCATTCTTTTCTATTTATATGAGAAAATAACTAAATAAATAATAAAAGAAAAACACATGGCAAGGGAACAAGAGAAGAAAAAAGAAAAGATAGAAGTCCAAACAAAAGATCACATCCAAAATCAGAGAATGCACAATGAGGAGCCTTAAGAGAAGAAATCGTGAAACCTAAGACCTAAACCCATATCTAGTAGCACGAAGCAAGTTGAGCAAGGAGATGGATGAAAAAATTGAAAGGACACCAAGCGTAGAAGAGGCCTCTCCATAGATATATTTATCTGTTTATATCCATAGTTGGTCAGCTTTTTAGGGTTGGTGATTCACAGCTTTTTGACACAGAACACTAAAGGAAAGTGATCTCGCATTTCTCGTTTCTATAGAGAACTGTTTTCTCTATAAATGTGAGGTATTAAATTGTTCCAGCCTGATAACTTGCAGATATCCAGGCATTACATTGACCCAAAGAACACATCTCAAAATATACCATGTTTGTCCCTTGTATGTTTACTCTCTATGTTTGGGCTTCCAACCCACCTTCAATGGGGGGAGAATTGGTGGGAGGCAATAATAAAAAGCATCCTTTTAGAGGGTTTTCAATCACACCAACTTTGAGTTTGTGTCAAAATATCTTTATCTTCTTTTTTTCTTTTGGTTTTCAGTTTTGGATGGATAACTAAAATCTACTACTACTGGCCTAGCTCTAGTGACTCACTTTTAGGCAGAATGCACTCCTAAAGGTGCATTCACACTTGGCATTAGGGACTCCAGTGTGAAGTCCCCTGACACCAAGCTAGTCATTTAGGACTTGAACCTACTTATAACCATCAAAATTTTGTATTCAGCTAACATTCACTTAACACTAACCCATTTAACATTGGGTGCCACCTAGGATGCCACCTATATTTTCATTTAACAATGACTTAACATCAGGTGTGAAAGTACCTTAAAAGCCCCATTCCCTAGCATAAAAGACCTACTGGTATACATAGGATTATACCATAGTAGTTTTGCTCTACCTCATGTGAGAGAGTCTAATTATTTTCATAACCTTAAGAGTTTAAGTATAGATTAGGAGGCATACTTAAATTGGTAGATTTATTCAAGTGTATGTGGAGGTCACCTTACCCTCTATAAAGTTTCTGCCTTAGTAGAGGAGACACTTTACATGTAAGGTTCTACAAAATGTGGAACTTTACACATAAGGTGCCTTCTCTCCTCCAAAATTCAATCACAAAGTGTCCATTTTAAATGTCAAATTCTACCAGATCTTTATGGTGGTTAAGGACCTCCAACTGGACGGTTCTAGGAATATGGGTCACACCTGGGCTCTCATTGCCAGAATGGCCCCATTCGTAGTCTACATAACACAAAAAGCCTTACAAAATATGGGCATTGTGCCAATGCTACATAAAGTTTTGTTGGCCTTGCCTACAATGGCAAGGATAGTGTGTTTAGATTCATTATAGAGTATAGTAGCTTAAGGGATTTTGGCCCTAGGTAATAATAGTTCTATTTTTATATGAGGATTTTTGAAAGATGATATTTTGTCTCGTGTTGGAACTTGAGATTAGCTATAGAGTGATGATATCTTGAAAGATTTTGATTTCTTTTAGAGGATTTTTTTTGAAGATTATATTTTTGCATGGTGAAATATTTTGAGTTTTCATAATTCTTCTTTTGCCTTCGGATTACTTTTAATGTAAATGGCAAGGCCACGGTGTGACACACCCCTTGTTTTAATTGTGACAAGTTCAATGCTTTTCCAGGGTATGGGCTGGTCCCCTGAATAAATACATCATGGTGACAGAAGAGATGATTTGATTTACAATAGATTTAGGGCACAACAAGACCAAAAACATTAAATGTATGGGCCACAACTGCCAGAGTGAACTAGCATAGAAGAAGCACCTTCTCGAGGGAGGGTGGAGTAGTGGAGTAGCCAACTAAATGGCACAATAGAAAGACACCCGAATTTTAGTTGAAAGCCCACTTGAAGCAAATTACTTCTTACACCTGAAAAAGCCTTTTTTCAAAGGTTTTATATCTCAAATCCACAGGACAGAGCAACTTGGCCTCACAAGGGTCCCTTACTTTTGGACATCGTGCTTCACCTTCTTGGGTGAGGCCTAATTAATTGTGGTTGTATTCAATCCTGGAAATGTTAAACTTGGGGCTGAAAGACTCTAATTTAGTTCTAAGAAAGATTATTATTATTATTATTATTATTAGTAGTAGTAGTAGTAGTAGTAGTAATAGTAATATTATTATTACATGACTTGTATAAGTATTATATTGTGAATAAAAATCCTTGAAGAAATAAAATGTGAAGATTACATTGTTTAAATTTTATAGTTTTGGTGAGTGATCCTCATAAAAGAGAATTTTTAAACATGTGTGATGAATTTTTTTGAGGTGTAATTTTCACATAAAAATTCAACTTTAGACACATGAATGATCCTATACTAAAAAGGTGTAAAATCTCATCTTAAAAATCTCATGTGAATAATAAAATATTACAAATGTTATTTTTAAAATATGTTTGATGATCTACCTATTGTGTTAGAAAAAAATTAATCAAAAATTAATCCTCATAGTTCCAGACCCCCATAGTTCCTAGGCTACATGCCCATGGTTCACCACCGCCTACGATAAACTAGCACCCACACTTGGACCACCATGGTTCCTGAAAACCATAAATGAGGGTGTGGCAAATAGTAGTGCTCCTTGCTAATTGTGGCAAGTACCAGGTATTTCAGTATTTTTTTGGTGTTGTTGTTTGAAAGGGGTTTTTTGTTTTTTTTGGGAAAAAATGTATAAACAAGTCACCTTCCATGGCTACCAGCTGAAGAAATTGGGATTCATCCTATTTCCGTCACTTTGGTGGACTCAATGAATAGATTTTTTTAAAAAAAAATTTGTCATTTTGTGCGCAAGTTGGAGGAGGCATTCCAGGATATTCGGAAAACAAATTGTGCAAGTGGATGCAGGTAGGTACATACAGAGGCCACTAGAGCCGATCAGATCAGTCCGGGAACTCCTCCATTCCTCCCCGCCAGAGCCGATCAGATCAGTCTGGGAACTCCTCCATTCCTCCCCGCCGCTCGCTCGCTTGGCTCAACCCCAAAAAAAGAAAATCACCCATCATGCACACAAACACCGAACCGGCTGTTTATTTTGAGAAGAGTGAAGACTTGGCTCGGTTTATTATGGGGGGAGGAACTGCACTTTGTTGAAAATGGGGAGTTTTTATGAAAAGAGTAAAAAAGACTTGGCTCGTCGGGGGCAGGGAAAAACAATATCTCTGACTCATCGTGCAGACAAACACCAACCAACTGGAAACAAGGGCTTTTACGATCATGATATCGTCCTCCTCATGAGTGAAGACTTTGGTTTGTGGGTTACATACTACACTTTGTTGAAAAATAGATATCTTCAACTTGTAGAAGACTATTGGTTCGTGGAAAGTGGAAACGGGTGAGTCGGAGGAGGACGGGTGGGGGGGGATTCCGGGAATAATAATAAGATCATTATTGTGACA
>Ga0209611_10008137_pt1 | contig 16538 bp, 8 predicted proteins | sample S1TSphgellanicum_3_FD_187693 | JGI IMG/M metagenome (GOLD analysis project Ga0209611, IMG submission 187693) | Host-associated microbial communities from peat moss isolated from Minnesota, USA - S1T2_Fc - Sphagnum magellanicum MG (SPAdes) (version 2) | ecosystem: Host-associated > Plants > Peat...
ACACAAGATTCTTTTCTCACATGAAGAAGCAGAAGGCTTCTACTGATCAATGCAGGCATTTGAATTAAAAAACCTTACATGCTTTACTGTTGGGGAGGCCTGCTCCCATTGGCCTCTCCTCTTTTTTGGGCATACATCCTTAGGCTACCACACTCAAGCTATACCCTTCAAATTAGAAGAGACACTGGAAAGAATACGTTCCCCCTCTAAGCAAACCACCATCACTTTTTTTTTCTTTGTATTGTCACGTTGCTCACCAGCATGAATCTTAACTATTTGACTTTTCCTGACCTACCTCTAACTTACCCCATTTTTAGTGGAACTTGGGCCTTCCAAATTTCAGATAGTCATTTGAAAAACAAGAAAAAAATGGCAAGCCTTTATGTATGGGAAGGTCTTGCTATGTGGGTCTTTCGGATTTTTGACCTTCCTCAACCTACTGGTCTCAGGGATCTCAAATCCCAAAGGCTAACATACAAAGACCTTCTCCTATATGTAAAGCACAGCACCTTTTTTTTCTTTGTATTTTTTGGTTCCTCACTTGGAGTAAGAAAACCTGTTTCATGGACAATCAGGAGGAGAAACTTCCAACAGGTGGAAGTTACTATCCAGGCTGTCAGGAGAACTTTCACAACTTGTTAAAAAATTAATTTAAAAATATTTGAAATTTTTGCTGTGCTTCCTATACAAAAATACAAGAATGAAACGAAAGTTTTAGAAACGCTGGGCTAGAATAGAGAAAATGGGACACACAATTCACAATCTGGGCTATGACATCAAGGATTTTAAAGTCTCTTCCATATTAGCTGTTATTCATAGCCCACCTCAACTATTGGGATTAGAGTACAAACATATCTTAACAGAAAGATTACCCAGCAGTCATTGTGTTAGTACCAGGTTACCTTACAAAGTGCACAACCAGCCTTGCCAGAAGTTGAGGTTATCAAACTTTTCAAGGTACGGTTGATATTTCAATAATAAAACATTAGGATGCAAGCGCCCCACCCAATATTCAGTTAGCCCCGATACAAATACACTAGAAGAAATCTTTTTTTTTCTTCATTTGGAGGGGAGGTCGTCCAGTACCACCCAAAGGCAGCCCCAGGGCAGGAAGTGCCCCAAGCCAGGAACTGAGGAGGGGACCGGTACTAGGAATGCACGGCACATAGGGAGGGCCAAGAAATGGTAACCTGGCAGATTTTATTTTATTTTTTCTGTGCTACCATGTCCCATATCACAGAAAAAAGAGTCAAGGCATCTTCAAAAACAAAAAGCCCTCTCTGCCCAGTATTTTTAGGAGGCAATATTATTGTAAAGAACATCCCCTCGACTATTACAGCAAATTCCTGCCAGGTTACCAAATGGGGAACAGTAGCTTGTCTGGAATATTAGAAGCTCTTTGCTCCAATTTTCCTATCAAACTACAGACATCTCAGGGGATTTCAGATTTGCTCTAGGGTTGGAACTGGGTCAGATCCTTTGGTACCCAAGTGCTTGGGAAAATCCTGCCTAAATTCTCAACGTGGAAACATTTTCAAATCTGAGTCATTTATTGAATTTTAGTGTAGGGGTTGTAATATACCATAGTAATCCAAATGATTGGAATGATCCAAATGACTTGAGATCTCGTTTACAATCTCAGAATCTTGTTTTAGATCTCAACAATGTTGAGCAATGTAGATGCACCAGAGGTTATTACTCTTTGCAGACTCCAAAGCCTCCTCCTCAACAATTTGAAAAATCCATCCATTAATTAATAAAAGGTGTCATGCCACACATTTGCAATTGATGAAAGTTGGGTATTCATGTTCTATTTTAATTAAAGGCTAATACTTTACAGTCAAACAGAAAGAATTTGAAAGAATGCTTGTTTCTGAAGAATGCATGTGATTCCATTATTTGTAGCTTGTAGTTCTAATACTTATTTACAATTACAGAGTACTGTAAAAAAACAAATTCAGTGTATTTTGAGGACTATTTCAGGGTGAAATCTGGCACAGGGCTTCCTGCTTCATGAAAGATCTCCCCTATAGCCTCTCAGGTTACCTTCCATAATTTGGAAGGTACCTCTTTCTTATACTATACTTGGGTTTTACTCTTCTGGTTTGGACTTGGGTCCTCTCCCTTTGCTGGGTGCTTTGTTTAATGGAGTTTGCCAGGGTTTCATCATTTGTTTATCTATCTTCATTTAATCTCCTTCTTTGGTATTTACAGTGAGTATTGAAGAGCAAACACAAAATTTGAAGATTCTTTCCACAAATTTCGGTAGCCTGCACTTGGCCTCATGACAGGCACCTCCAATCATGAAGAGTCAAGACTGACCCTTCTCTGTGCTAAAGGCCAAAGTTCAGCATAGAGTTAATTAACAATGTATACAGCTATGCAAGTGAAAAGTCTTTGAAAGAAAGGGCAGTTGCTTCGTGTGTTTCAGGGGAATCTACCAGCAATGGACGTCCTTGGAGCATTGGCTGGTGTGTTACCAAGTAAGGGGCAAGGTCAGTGCTACACGTGGGGATTTTCATGAACAACTTAAGTGGCTCTTGTTAAGGTTCAGGCCCCCAGGATGTCATAGTCCTGACCAGCGTTTGGACGTTCTTCCTTTTTGGAACCATGAGTTGGGGTAGAGCATACGAATTCCATGGATCAACTATCTTGGTTGAGTGTATGGTGCATCTCACTAATTTAACATGTCATACATCCCCCATCAGATGTGGTTCTTGCGTTTTTATGATTGTAACATGAGTTATCAACATTAGGGTTTTCAGTGTAGTCAGTGAAGTGTGTAGTTTGATTTTCATAAGGGTTGGACCACTTTATATCATTTCCTCTTGGTTATCTTATTTTCGACTCGAGTTTTCGTATTTTGGGTGCATCGATGGGATTCACATCATTCATTGAATCATTTTGATTGAGGCTTTTAATGAGAATTTTGAAATGATATCTAGTCTCCCTATGCTTGTAAATCTTCAGACAACTTTTGTGATGTTTTCGTTGTGCTATGCCCAACGCTTGCAACACTTGGACTACTTGCTTCTTACACTATTTCCATTTCCAAATATTTTGCAGCACTATGTTTGGTTCAATACTCATACCATAACTACATTGGAAAAGTTCCTTGATGTAAGATTTTTTTGGTGGTTCTTTCGATCACCTAGTTCATCGTCAGACCATTTTTCTTGCTTCTTTGGGCAAGCCTAGCCTCCTTTCTATGGTTCGGATTTCTATCCTTACATTCTTGGGGTGTTGGGCACTAATTGCTCCTACACTTGTCACTCGTTTCCAACATGATGATTGTTTTATTCTTCTGGATGTAGTAACACATGTTGAGACTGACATTTCCCCATTCCAAATGGCAATACAAGATGTTCGAACAATGTTACCCTAGGTTGTTTATTCTCAGGTCCTGCCCTTTGAGAGCCTAATAGTTCAATTTTATTCCCAAGTGCAGGCTTTCTTTACAAGTAGGAATTTGTTTCATTTCTAGTAGATGTTTTTTCGGATATTGTGCGAACACATTTTTGCTCATGTGTGGTTCTAGGGGCAAGCGTTTGGTTATTAGCTTGTGTTACCACACCAACATTATGTTTATTTTAACCCACTTTCTTATAACACTACGTACATGTCTTGGTTTGCCACATTCTATAGTTGCCCATCTTTCACAATGTTAGTGTGGTCATATCACTAATGATCTAAGTACCCATTTGTTTCGGTGCCCCTGTGAAAATGAATGTACAACAGCCCACAACATATTTCAGGATATTATCGTAACTATTGCATTGGAAAGTGGAGCACATGTTTAAAGGGAGGTCTTCCACCTTTTCTTTTGCCACACCCAATGATGAATGGATATCCATATCACTAGAAATGGCTTCTGGACTTTGATGGACATTGTCATTGTTGACCCAACTTGCATAAATATGGTGTAATGAACATTGACGATGACAACAAATGCAACAATGACATGTTTAGGAAAATACATGATCATATGTCGAACAAGCACCAAGTGATGATGAATATTTAGGAAAAGACATGATCATATGCTGAGCAAACACCAGGTGATGACTTCATTCCTCTCGTTATTAAATCATATGGGTGCATTCATTTTTTATCGCTTATGCATAGACCACTATTGCATGTCATCAATAGTCTTTTTTAGTCCTCTCGATGCTTGTTTCTTACTATTAATAGCACATGTCCATAGCCTTGCAATGTGTGCAAGCCATAGTGATTCTTCAACAAGCTACTACACTTGGTTGTGGCTTTTCATTTCTCCCACACATCATAGCTAGTGCTCCTTTAGCATTAACTGATTTTTGGTAGATGACAACTCTTTCATCTTAAGTCTTTTTTGTCATCATTGTTTGTCATTTCATAGCTATGGGTCCTATTTGCATAGGGTTTTTACCTTTTTTTTGTTGATTGGTTGATTTTGTTTTTTATTTGGGTTGTGTCTACTTGTGCTCTCATTTGCCTTGTATTTTGATGTATGGGTTCCCATCCTTGATTTTAATATACATGATTTTTCTTCTTCTTCTTCATTGGACAAGAGCTTCTCAATTATGCTACATATTGTGCAATCTTCTTACATTTTCATATCCCACTTCTACTATTTCTCATGTTCTTGTTTCTTGTTCGGTTGAACCTCATAACCCACCCTCATTTGTGTACCATAACCTATAAGCTTGATGCTCAGTACAATTGATTATGTATGGTAATTGGCTTGAGCATGCTGGTTACCATGCCTAGTCTCAATAATCATGTACCTGAAGAGTTCATGGTAACCTAGGCACTCCCATTGGTTATCTAGTCCAAAGAACCAGTTCTGACCTTGACCACATAGAACTAGTTCTTGACCCTTAACCAGGGTTCTCAAAAAATCAAAGAGAACCTACCTTACACCACTGATTCATTGTCTGTTTTTACATGAGAACCATCAATTTTTTTGAAAGTTTTTGAAAACCCAAAACTGACGGTTCTTTTTTATTATGGAAATAATTAGAGATCTGGAACTTGAGGTTCTGCAATTCAGGAAATTTTCAAGAATTGAGAACTGCAGGTACTTATTGAAATCAAAGAACCAATAATTCCACCCAACACTGACCCTCATAGAACCAATAAAACCAATAAATCAATTTTTTTTTGACAAACTATTAATGAGTATTGTTGAATAAATCTGAAATTAGATCAATAAAATCAATGAGATTCCTATATTTCCTTATTGGAACAGAAACAGGAAGCCAAAAGAGACTCCAATGGACGAATTACTCATAAATGCGCAGGCCCCAAAGGGAAATCCAATGCACTAATTAATCCCTAAACATCATACAAGCCCATATATGGGTTGCTTTTCAATGTAAATCTGTGATGTCCTAATATTTAAGGGTTAAGTTCATAAATGTGTAACCCACAAGATTTTATCTTATTGCTGTATCATGTCCTCTTATTGTTCCTCCACAACAGCCAAAAAAGGACCATCTATTTTCGAGGATGTCATATTTTGGATGCTTTGAGAACCAAAGAAAGCATTAAAATTTTAAAACCAAAAAAATAGTTTTTTTATTAATCTCTTAATGATTTTCTTGGAATCTTAAGAAGAAATTTATTAAATATTTGACATTAATCGCCAAACCTGCTAAGCTACTATGATATAAGTAAATGGGTAGGAAAATGTTTGAATACTAGCAATAGATTATGTACACATAGGTAAGGGCTGATTTTACTACCTACCTACTAACAATCTACACTGTCTTGCAGGTGACATTGCAAGTTGTTAGTAGGAAGGTAGTAAAACAACCAACTAAGCTAACAACCATGGTTAGCTAAGGGAATTGGAACCCAATGAAAAATTGTTTCCTGACTACTAACCATCCATCTTTCATGGTGTGTTGGTGGGTGCTGGTTCACTTTGGCAAAAGAATCTTATATAAAACTATTGGTTTCATGTACCACTGGTTCTTTTCAGTGTTAGCTAGGTCGAGGATTTTTTTTGAGGAATTATAAGGGCTGAGTCTCAGGTTTTCTATAGAATTGATGACCTATTGTTTCAGTTTAAACAGAAAAATCTCCAAAACTAAAACTTGTCAGTTACAAGACCAGGTCCAAGTTTTTAAGATTGTGGATTCCCAAGTCAAGGAGTCTAAGTTTTATGAGGCCCATCAGTTCCATGTTCTAGGTTGGGCTGGTTCTAGATTTTTATTGGCATTTGGTAACATTCAAGTGGAAGTCTTGGCCCTCTCCCCCAAAAGAAAAAAAATTGAAGAATAAGTAACACAAAGTGGAACAAGTCAAGGTTGAAATGTGAAAAAAAGAACTTGTTTTTAGATCTTCCCATTAGGGCCAAAGACATTTGTCCCACCTGGAGAAATACTGTATTCACAAAGTTCTTATTGTGGACTTTGAGTCCATTTTTTGAAAAAAGTTACTATTTTAAGTGTTGCTCATTTGAACTTGCCATACAAAAGAGAGCCAAACAACTCATTAACAAGTGCAATTCTCTAGCCAGCTCTGATCCTTTCATGAAAATCTCTGGTTCTTTGAGTTTGAAAAATCTGGAACCAGATGTTCTGTGATTCTGAAAATTTTCCAAATTGCAACCTGAGGTTAACAACAAAATCAAAGACCTGCACAACACTCGTGCCAATCAAGGCAATGCCATGCCAAGTCTCCAGAAGTGATTAAAAGTGCCGCCAAATCTGAGGCCATGATCTTCCATAGCCATAGGCAATGTCAAGTCTTGTCTAAACTCATTTTCTTTGGCGGAAAGAGGTTGATGGGTCACTGCACACTCCTACCCAACCTGGGTCATGACAGAACATCTTATCAGCACATTCAATCATCCATGACGTCAAGCTACCAGCCCTTATTCCCAAGCGCTTTCCAGACAAATTAGTAAGATCACCAATTCCACCAATTGTTCATATCATGTGAAGTGATAAAGAAGGCCCATGTCAGAGGCACTATTGAGGATATTTTGGCCATAGTATATAAACTAAAAACCTGTTGCTTTTTTGCAGATGCTTAGTTTTGGCCGCTGCCCATTGGGAGGGGGTGCACTGGGAAGGACCCTTGATAACTGGCTCTTACTTATTTTAGTAGTTTCAACAGAGGTGAATTGGAGCCCCAGAACTAAGGTTTCTTTGCCAAAATAAAGAAAATATTAGAAAATTCATGTACATGTACCTATATAACGTCCCCATCTGCAATAACCCAAAATAACGGGTCCCCCAGGCTGGAAGCTGGAACGAGAGAGTCCCCAATTTTTGTAAAATTCTCATCCTTGGGCTTTACATGGTATAAAAATTGTGCTCCACTTTTTACTTTTCATTTTTTTTCCTGTGATGCCCAGTGGGTACTCACCCAATACCCATTGGGTATCATCACAGGAAAAACAATGGCCACTGGGCTTTACTACAACGGAAAGCCGCCCACCTCCAATTTTCATAAAACCCGATGGCCAAAATACACTTTGAGTATCTCCAGATACACTACAAAAATCTGGCCAGGTTTTTAGGTGGATTTCGAAGGGGCCGGGCTCAGCTTCTAGCACTGCTCGGATAGCTAGCCCAGGGGACTGCACCCTGCGTTCTATATAGGACCCGCTCTGCTCCTTTGCTTCTCACCACAATCCTGATCTTTCACTCTGTTTTTCCTCTCCTCGCGCTCTACTTCCTAAAGTCGCCAATGATCTGCTGCGGCCCATCAGGCTGCTCTTTTCACTCCCCTCTCCTTTTTTCCTTCTGATCCCAACCACTTTCTCTGTCATTTGTGGGAACTGTCTCCCGGTAGACCTCGCAGCAGAAGTCTCGAAACCTCCTGAAAAGATGTCTCTTATATTACGTATTAACTGCAGTTTCTCAACATCGGTCAGTCGGTTCATGCTCTTGAGGAGCATTTCTGAGCATTTCTCATTTATTTTCATGATCTTCTGGAGCATTTCTGAAGAGAGTTTCCTTCAGTTCAACAGTGACACATATGAGGGGTGTCCAGCTGCCGACTCAAACATCCGACTGCCCTGCTTCGAGGACGATGGATTCTGGCAGGGTATCCGCTTGTTTGATGCGGGAGGCGACCATCCTTTTGTTTATATCTCTCTTGGACTGAAGGGAGCTCCCCTCGCTGTGCTGCGAATTTCGACTCCACACCTTGTGACGACCTAGCAACTCATGGGACGTGATATATCCGCTACAAACGTGCCGTGAGAAGCTGACCTTCTTCTACCATCTTTTGTTTTTTGACCATTTCTTAATTCAGGACCTTTCTAGCTGCCACTTTTGGCAGCGTCCGAAAGAATTGAGAGCAGCTCGCCTTGTGTAGCGGATTAATATTTCACGAATCTATCTCTTTGTGATCTCCAACACGTTCATCAATAACACTCTGCAGTACTGTTCTTAGGACATCTTTCCATTAGGCCGCTGATCACAGCAGCCTTCCATTATGTTTTTTCAACTGCCTGTGCTCACAGTCATCTCACAGATCTACAGGCCAATCATTGAACAATTGCGCGTTCAAACTGTGCAGACTCACGATACAATGATATGTGTCCTTTTTGTCATGAGAAGATGTGTTCCCATAATTCCTAGAACACTATTAATTGCATATTTTCATCACACGTGCAGTTCTCCAATGGAAACCGACTAGCCCTGCAGCACGAATCAAGACCCTATGTCAGTGGCTTTCCATTAGACTGCTGTGATCAAAGCACATCTCTGTGTAACTGCGATCGCCTAATGGAAAGAGACCCTTAGATGTTAACCTTTTTTCTTTTATTATGCTATGGCTACCTTCTCACTTCGAGCCCACCCAACTTAACTCCATCCGCCGTGATCAAATTGCGGCATTGTTTTACAGTAGCAGATCCGTAACGCATTCCTGATTAGTAGGTTCGTTTCTAAGTGCACTACCCCTGCACCTTTGGTTCATATTTTTACTTCCAAGACGGGACCACTATCCTTCACATATGCGCTGTTTTGTAAACAGTTCATCTGGTCAGGTCGCATGTGCATGAAATCTGTAATTTGGTATTTACAGCTCCATGTGGTGTCCGAGTTCGTGCGCCTGACTCAATTGCGCTTATAACTATTTCTGCAATGCAGTGTGCACGAATAGTGTTGAAGCTGCTGTATGTACAGTGTTTTTAGACAAGTATACAGGTAGCTAGCTAAGCAGTCATAGGAAGGCACACCCTACTTGGAACCTTGTCGCACAGCCGTAACTAAGGAAATAGCTGTGTACATGTAGAAAACAAACCTAATTGTCATGTCCAGCCTAATTCTCTTCCTACTAGTATACTCTAAATTAATGTGACGAGGTGACTGCTAAATAGTGCATATCGACCTTGCTACCATTCGAGGATGATGGAAAGTTGTAGTAGACGTTAATGATATGATCATCTTCTGACGGCGTCAGTTGTTAGACTCTATCGACGTGGTATGATTTATATACAAAGCATGATTTCACTTTAACCATGATACGCAAGCGGCCGGGGCAACCACTAAATTACGTACTACAGCCCGTTAGAGCGCACGATAATGTCCATGAAATCGCGTGTTGCTCTTAAGAGTCCCGCTGAGTGACACTGCCAGTCTCTCTTGTGTATTACACCAACCGGACATAAAAGCGTGATCTGCCACTATTCCTGACAGCAAGCTTGATTCTATTACAGTTTTTAATAGACTTTGAATCTCGGCACCATTAGTGGAGTACTTAGGTGTATTTTCTGTTACGTAGCTACTTATATCCCTTAGTTGTCGGCTTTCTCTTCTGCGGCTGATCTGATTAAGCGCTTAGTTTCCTTGATCTGCTGCTGGTTATTTGGTATCTTGCTTTTGCTGTACATTTTATCATTCTAGTGTCGCTATCCATATAATTTCACTAAAAGTATTCTGAAAGTCAAACACGTGAACTTACGCCAATTACACGTTAAAGAGTCTAATAACAGTTACAAATAATTTTGCATGGTAAAGCCTCGACTGAATATTCAAGACCCATCTCTAGACAGAAAATAGCGTTTCTTTGGCTTATATATATATATATACATTTCTGAAGTTAGTCTTTCAAATTTCCAATATTAAACTAGTACGTGTGCTTAAGTCGGAAACAAGGGAAGTTAAGCGATCTATGAGCAAATAATTTAAATTTGAATGATTTGACTTCATCGACTGTGAATATGCCAATTCATACTCAATTCTCTCATCTGTCACACATGCAGTCCAAACTCCATCACAGCGAGCGAGAGCAATTTAGTTCTGGAGTTTGGAAGCAGACAGACCCGCAAACTATGTCCTGAACTGCAAACAGTTCAATGATTATACCGGTAACTGTGTAATTTGTCATATCTGTTGTGGCAGATCAGAGCAGGCCGCCACTCGGTACTTACCACGGGGTTCAAGTCCCCAACAATCAAAGAGTTGATGCAGACTGGTATTTTGACGATTATACGTTTTATTTAGCCCATTAAGCATGTATACAAGACAAGATGATCTAGAACTCATTTATATCCCTACCTTCTTTTGTGTGTTGGTCCAGTGTTGGTTCATGTAAACCCATTTTCCCTGGTAACATCCTGGGCATATCTTCGGATATGAATTGATGGGCCTAAAGGGTGGTCTTGGTCCTTATCACTAATTTTTTGCCTATTGAATTATTTTTTTGGGAAACTATTGGATTTTTATTTATTTATACTGTAAATTCCACTAATTTTGTTACTTTTTTCTGAAATTTTGGCTATCAAAGAATTCTTTTCAAAACAACAGAACCGAAACAAAAAAGATAACCTGGTCGTTATCAGCCCCCACTGGCCGATGGCCCCACAACCCTACTGGCCTCTGGCTGTTGTGGGGGCGTTTGTATGGAAGAAGGGTCTGTCTTTAGATCCTTTCAGGAGTTCAGATGCTCGTTCAAGGCCAATAGACAAAGTGACAGAAACTGAAATTTTTGGAAGTGAAGATAGACTACAATCCTGCCATATTTTATTGACAGCCTCTCTGGGACCTTACAGAACATGTAAGGCCCTGCATAGCCTAGTAGATTCTTTACACATTATAAGCTCTTCTTCATATTCACAGTGAACTATGAAAAATGACGGGGTTTTCAAAGCTGAGCAATGCCTTATACTGGAGCACATTCTTCTCGTGGAATACCCATCCAAAGCCCAGTTGTACCCAGGGCCACACAATCTAGGTGATTGTCAGTGATCCTGGTTTGGGTCTTGGGTCATGAGCGCAGCTAGGTCAGGAGCCATGAGGAAAACATAAGCTCATCATTGTATTATTTCATCTTTCATCATCCATTACATTCATTTATATTCATGAAGTATTTTTATCCATATTTTTTCACATTCATTCATATTCAATCAAATGTTAGTGAAGTGGATGTTATTTTCACACTTGTGATAAAATGGTTTAGTGGTTAGCTTTTTACTATTTCCTCAAAGAGGTTGTGAGTTCAAACCCATCTTAACAAAAGCCTAAGGCATGTAGGTTGGGGGGATCAAGGGTTTCAAAATGTCAAATTGGCCAAATTTTAAATCTGTTTTTTTTTTTTAAAAAATTTTTTGTCACAACCCCACTTTGAGGGAAGTGTGAGGTCGTCACTCACATTCCCAAAAATGGGACTTGGGAGTCCTCCGTGACTCCCGAAAATTTAGAACCGGAAAATAGGACTTGAGAGTCCTCCGTGACTCTCAAAAATTCAGAACGTGATTGCAGGAGTCAAAACACCTCATATTGAGGTGTTCTTTATACCATTGAAAAGTTCTTGAAGTGTAGATGTTCAAAATGGCCTCGCATGAACCATTTGGATATCTGCAACACAAGTTATGGTCAAAAGAAGGGTACTAGTCGAACTAGCAGTTTGACTCCTGACCACTAAAAGTTAAGAATCGACCTGATTCCGGTGTGTACAAATGGAGTGTGACACACCGTTGGAAAGCTCTCAAGGAGAGTTACAAGTTTGCTTCAGACCTTGTCCCAATCGAAGGTCGAAGTGAGAAGTTATGAAAGCCCAAAGTCCCAGGAGTCCAAACCGGGATAGTTTCGGGACTCCATTTTGGGAGTCTCGGGAAAAAGTGCCATTCGAATGCAAATGTAACGGAGAGACACAAAGAATATTATATGGGGGAAGGCTATATGGGGGAAGGTGGTGGCTTTCCCCGAGTCCGGGCCGTGGTGAGTCAAATGAGTCCAAAGTTGCTCGTGGCTTGTCCTAGCACCAAAGGTGCTCCAGAATGTGAACTAACCAACTTGTTGGTTGGTTTGATACAGGTTCGAGTGAATGAATAACTTGTCCCTCTTCCTAGTCCAATCCCAGAGCTTCAGCAAGCCCCTTTACCCCTTTTAATGTTAAGAGCTGGGAACGTGCCCCGAGCCCTCCATAATTTCGCAACTTGAGTAACTTAATCCCAACTTGGGACTAACCAGGGACTTGGGAGCACGTCATTTTCTCTTTTGGGTACATTCATGGTTGGGGTACACAAAAAGAATGTCTCGCCTCAAAATCACTTTCAAAACATTATTTTGAATGACCATTACACTTACAAAATCATTTATCCAATAGATGTTTTTTTCATTAGATATTTACATACTTCTTGACTAAAATGGTGGTGATTTTTTGTAATTTGGTTTATTAAAACATATCTTTAAATGTCCTAAAAGATAACTCAGGAACTATGTCCCATTACATTGTTTTATCAAAAATGACTCAACAGGACTAACAATATTTGTTCAAATTGCTCCATATTTTGATCACAAATAGAATAAAATATGTTCTATATGATGGCACAAATTTTTAGTATGATAAATCACCAAATTTTGTGGAATTGATGTTAGAATTTTGGATTTTTTCATAAAATAGATGCGCTGACAAAGACAATCAAACTAATTTTGTTAATTACAATTTTACATTCCAAAGGTTTGAAAAAAAATATGGGAAACATGGGTGCAAAAAATAGGACATTATTTGATGCTTTTAATAGGGTTTTGGCACTCTAAATGATAATATGTCATTCTAGAATGTCAATGTAGTCTTGCATTCCTTTTTGGTTTATACTTGAACAAGACATTCAAAATTTGTTCAATTGATTAGAATCATTCATTATAATATTTATTGGTTAAAAGCTTAAACATACATATCCCCCTTTCATTGTTTAACATCTTACAACATTCATTTTGCTAAATCCTTGTTTTAAGACTCGGGACATAGGAGAAATGGGTGTCATGGTTCTTGTTGTGGCACCCTAACCATGAATGCACCCTGCAAAAAGCAATAAAAATAGAATGAAATAATCATAATCTTCCATGCTTATACAATATATGTGCAATTTAAATAAGAAAAGAAACCAAACATGAAATATGATTTTTTTAAATTGTCTATAAATTTCTTCCATTTTGGCATTCTTGTCTTTAAAATCATAATGGTCCATGGTTGACTAGCATGCATCCTTTAACACTTTTGAACTGGAAACCTTTGCCAATTATAAAAATATGGGGGAGATATAAAATAAAACTAATAACATTTGATATATATGTAAATGGTTTTTGCTAACATAGTTTTGCCATAAAAAATGCCCATTAGATGTCAATAAAAAAGTTCATACTTTATCTTATTGCAACAAATGATAAACCTCATTCCAACTCAATGTTGGTTGGTGGATGAAGATATCAACCTTCAAATCACAACCTTTGGCAAACATGAAATACAAACGTTTGCATGCGACATATTTTCCTTTCTTTCCAATAGAAAATGACAACATAAAAACAAAATTAATGCAAATACAAGTAAGGTAACATCAAATTGTGACATCATAAATATTGTCATGTACCATGGAACCACAATTGACATCATGTACACACGTGCAATCCCAAGTGGAAACTTACATCAATATTATGCAAAATTCATGCATCATTAAGTTAACCAACTCCCATTTGTAATCATGAACTTCACCTAGTTAACTTCATTGAATTGACTTCCCATCACATTTTGATGGGGTTTGTTGTGCCCTAGGTGGAGGTTTTTGGTGTTGATCAATTATCATCACCTCCTTCAAATGTCATGTTCTTCAATAAATCCTTAGGTGTCATGAATAAATATTTTCGTAGACAAAAATTGATTTTCAAAACACACAATTTCCAAGGTTGTCAACGCGTCTATGTGTTTGTCATGATGTGACAGATGCATTTAAACATAGACACACCCTTGCATCACATTAGTATAGGGTTAGCCTACGTTAACCTAAGGTCAACCTTGGTCAAAAACACTCTCATGCTACCCGAGTTAAGCTTATGGGCAACCAAAACTGAACCCGTTTCAATCATTGTAAACCTTGTGGTGACTAAAAAATTCAAGTGTTGTACCTTGTGGCAATCAAAAGAAATTTCAATCACCATAGGGTATGGTGACCCAATTTTTTCAATCACTAAACCCTATAACAACTGAAAATTGACCTTATGGTGACCAAAAACTATTTCAATCATCACAATGTATGGCAACCAAATTTTTCAATTGCCAAACCTTGCAACAACCAAAAAATTTCAATCACGAATGCTACAATGACCGAAAATTTGTGGTCACCCTTCCCTATGGTGACCAGAATTATTCAATCACCATCGAACAGTGATAGACTCTCGAATGGCAACCAAATTTTTTTGGTTATCATCCAACACACCCCCACCATCAAATGGCGACTAAAAGCTTTTGGTCACTAAAAGGGTTGTAGGCATCAGCTATTATTTCAAAAAAACAACCCCTACGTTCCCTTTTGGGCAACCGAAAAATTTTGGTCGCAATCTGATGGTGTGGGTGTATCGGATGGCAATCAAAATTCTTTGGTCACCATCTGACAATTAGGGGTATGTTGGATATCGACCAAATGTTTTTGATTGCCATCCCACACACCCCCATTATTCGATGGCAACCGAATTTTTTCAATCGCCAAGAAAGTAGGGCATGTCACATGGTTTTGGAAAGCCTTCAAAAGGGCTTCCAAAATGATGGCACAAGTTAGCCTTCTATTTTTCAGTCAACACAATCACTATGCAAAGGGTGACCCAATTTTTTTTGTTGCCATCCAACATGCCCCCGCCATCAAATGGCGACTAAATTTTTTCAATTGCCCAAAAAGGAAAGTGGGGGTTGTTTTTTCAAAATGATAACACATGCCCACACCCTTTTCAATGACCAAATATTTTCAGTTGCCATCCAATGATGGGGGTGTGTTGGATGGTGACTGAACTTTTTTGGTTGCCATCCGAAAAACTGCCACTGTCCAATGGCAACTAAATATTTTTGGTCACCATGACGAAGGGTTTCCAAAAACATATGATGGGCCCCCTTTTTGTGGCAACCAAAAAGTTTTGGTTGCCACAAGGAAGGGCAATTGAAAAAAATTTGGTCGCCGCAATGTTCACAACCAAAATTTCTTTGGTCACTACAATGTTAGTAACCAAAAATTCTTTGGTCACCACAAAGCAAGCCAACCAAATTTCTTCAATCACCCATCCTTGTGGCAATTAAAAAAATTTCAATCACCACAGGGGGCCAACTGAAATCGGACAAGGTGTGGTGACCGAAAATTTTTGGTCACCATCCTACCATCACTATTTTTTAGATGGCGACCAAATTGTTTTAATCGCCACAAAAGGGGGATTGTCATATTTTTTGGAAAGCTCTCGTCAAGAATTGTCAAAAGGTTCTCAAAAAAACATGTGGCATGCCCCCTTTTTTAACGATTGAAAAAACTTTGGTCACCATCCAATAAATTACGACAATTGGATGGTGACCATTTTTTTTTAAGTCGCCCATTCTTGTGGGGGACCGAAACAAGTAGAAGGGGATTTGTCATATTCCTCCCTTTTTAAGTTCCATCTAATGACAACAACCAAATTTGATGGCAACCAAAATGGTTTTGGTTGCCATTTAATGGCAAGGACTGAATCCATTTTGTTTGCCATCCAACAGTGATAATTAAATTTGGTGGCAACCAATGGATTGGCATCTAACAAGGCCAAATGAATTCAACCAATGTGAACAAATTTAGTTGTCATTTGGTGAAAACCCTTTTTTTTTTTTTTTTCCTTCCCCATCTTTTGGGTTTTTTTTTCTTTTTCTTTTTTTTTTCACCCCCTTTTTTTTCTTTTTTTTTTTTTTTTTTTTTTCCCCCCTCTTTTTTTTTTTTTTTTTTGTTTTTTTTCGTGCACCCTCACCTTTTATTCTTTCTTCTTTCATCCCCTTTTCATTTTTTTTATTCTTCTGTAGTTATTAACTCCCTATTTATTTCTTTTTCCTTTTTCTTTCATTTTTGCCTTGTGGTTTTTCCCTTCTTTTTATGTTCCCACCCCCTAATTTTCTTCTTGCCCTTTCTTTTCTCCCTCTACTTAATCTTGCTAATATTTTCCCCTTGTTTTTTTTTTCTTCCCCCCTCCCCTTGTTCTTAATGTTATTTCATGCCCTTCCCTCCCATGCCTTTTTGGGCAACTAAAAACATTTGGTCACCATCAAACATAGGTATATTGAATGGTGACCAAAAAGATTCAATTGCCATCCAA
>Ga0209611_10008138_pt1 | contig 16537 bp, 17 predicted proteins | sample S1TSphgellanicum_3_FD_187693 | JGI IMG/M metagenome (GOLD analysis project Ga0209611, IMG submission 187693) | Host-associated microbial communities from peat moss isolated from Minnesota, USA - S1T2_Fc - Sphagnum magellanicum MG (SPAdes) (version 2) | ecosystem: Host-associated > Plants > Peat...
TCAAAATTGACTGCCCACACTACTACTCGAAGTTCTAAAAATTCAGTTGATACCTAGTGCATACATGGTCATTTCGTTCATTCTAGGTTTGACATGGCTGGGTCTTTGAAAGGGGCCAAAATTTCAGGAAATTCTTATTGTTATTTGTCAGAGTGAAAAAATGAAAGGTAAATAATAAAAATCATTAAGAATGATCGTAAAGGACATACAGTATAACATCCAATTTTAATGTTTAGAGATAATCCCTTCGTCCTCAATATGCAATAAATATGGGACAATATGCAATGAAAGAGCATATGAATGTCACACTTGGGGCCAATCATCATAGTTAGCCAAGAAAAAAAGCAACCATTTCATTTTTGAGTACCAAAAGACACTCATGATATACATTATGTGTTTCTCATGAGGCTTGAGAGCCCATCTTCACTATCTTATGAGATTGATTTCATCCCACATTTGTAATGCTCGTCAAATATAGTTCTCCCTTGAAGCAAGTCCAAAACTTTAAAGAATCATATACCCTAGCCTAGAATGTAGTCAAAACCATAAACCCTAAACCCTAACCAGAACTCCTAGAGCATGCCCAATGGCAGCATTAAACCCTAAACCCTAACCAGAACTCCTTAGAGCATGCCCAATGGCAGCATTAAACCCTAAACCCTAACCAGAACTCCTTAGAGCATGCCCAATGGCAGCATTAAACCCTAAACCCTAACCAGAACTCCTTAGAGCATGCCCAATGGCAGCAATAAATTGTCCTTACAGTACTTTTTGGATGAAGATTTACAGAAAAAAAACACTGTGAATCGTCTTTGGTCTGGTCTAAATGAACATTTTGCAGTGCCCTGCAAGCGCGACCGTTGTCGGGAATAACTATTTCTCAGTAATAAATGATTATTTCTCATTGGCCAACTACAATGATTGGCCCATGTGGTGACGGTTGAATACCATACCTACAACTGATCTTTGGGCACAAGTCATTCATAAAAGGTCTAGTTGAGAGAAGGGGAAAAATATATATTGACATTTGCCTGCAATTGTTGGAGATCAAACTCCCAACTTGTGAAAATTATTTATTGTCCCAACCATTGGATTATTATTACAAATACATAACAAAAGGTGTACTTTGCTCGGTTAGTCTATCGTTCTTATATATATATGATTGAAATTATGGAAAATTTTCCTACTTAGCAATTAAATTTGAAAACTCCCTAAACCTCATTTTTTAAATAAATCAATATTTGGCAAAGAAGTACCGAACATCAATTGTGGGTATGGCATTGTATAGTCTAGCTTTTCAGGTTCATGGGTCAGGGGGATGGTGGAGAAACTAAACAGAGTACACTGGATGTGCTAAATACTGATAGAGGGCTGCTGCTGGGCATGCTCTTACCCAAGGCAATGAATCTTACCCCTTCTTAAACCTGTAGCCCAATAATTCTCATAAATGGAAGGGCTGGAGAAATTTGCCCAATGGCAGGAGTAAAATGCTCTGTACACTCATACACTATTTTTTGGATGAAGATTTGCATGATGAATAAGGATGGGAGAGAAACTAGCACTGCACATTGAAGAAAATTATTTATGAAAATTTCAACATTTCTAGGGATAATATAATTTGTGCTGAAGCTACCAAGGTACTACAATATTGATCAAATGGGCTCAAATGAGCACTATGTCAGTGGGCATACTTTAAAGCACCCTCCAAAATACACCATGAAGTAATAATGCTCTTGGGTAAACCGGCACCTACACTGGTACCATGGAAAAAATTAAGAACATCAAAAGTTTTCGGCTTGCATCTAAACATGATTAATATCTCGTTCTTAGAGCATCCCCACTGGTGTTCAGTATGTGACCCTGCAAAAATATTTCTCACATTCAAGTTCAGTTATTTACTCTTTTGTAACCCCACCCATAAAACTGAAACAGGGACTGCAAATAGGTGAGAACTACTAATAGCAAACCACCTAGACAATATATGATTGGCCAATCGAAAACAGGGACCAGCAGTCAGATCATATTTATTACACTCTTCTATAACAGGTGCGCAGTTTTGCTGTGCTTGTTATCAGCCTGAGCAATTTGACCAAATATGCAGGAGAAAAACCATTTTCCTGAGCCAAATCGGCATATGTTCACTTTTCTTCATCTGATTTGAATGTGCAGGGTCACCACATATTGAGCACTGATGGGGATGCTCTTAGAGCAGCTCGAATGGCTGTTGAATGCCTCTTTTTGGATGAGCCCTCAATCCTGGCATTAAAAAAAAGATCCTCTCTCAAAATCGTGTGGGATGGTGCACACTTCATATATAGACAGTTAAATATATTTTTTAAAATTCCCTTTGCTAGTTATGAATAGATGATTATTGAATGTAAAAAAATCATGGATATGCATAGAGGATATTATGCATTGCCAATTTGTCACTTCTCACTCATAATGTCAATTAGGGCTTAAAGTTTTGAGTCAAAATGCATATCCTCCAAACCTTAAAAAATCACAAACCCTAAAACTTCTTTCTAGATATGTATAAAATTTTCAGTTATGTATAACTCCCATACATAGATAGTGTTTTTTTTTTTTTCCGAATCCTTGCAACTTGGTGAGAAAAGGGGTTCGACAAATACAACAAAGAGTTTTTTTTATAATAATACACAAAATTCACCATTTTTTGAAGGAAAATATCTAAAAGTTGCCAAATTTAAACAATGTGTTTTTGCAAGTTGTTAAAACTAGGCAAGATTCCCAAAAAATTTAATGCCCTTCCAAGACAATCGCCATTTACTACTAATTAATGTTATGGATCTTAGCCACTACACCTACTTGAGGAATTTGAAAAAAAAAACATTGTACATAACCTGATAAATGCCTAGATGATCCCGGAATACAAATATGCATTTGGTTAATGAAAATGTTTTCCATCCATGGATATGAATAATTCAAAGTCAAAGGTCGATTTATATCCGAAGGATATGTATATATATTTTGAAACTGATGCAATTTTAGGATATGCATTTATGCATATATATATAACTAGCCAACCTTGTATAACTAGACAACACTGGTTTGAACTCTAAGGGAGGTGTGAGAAGGGCAAACATTTATGTTAAAGATGGATGATATATTGAAAGTATGTGGTTTATATTGCAACCCTTGGAGTTGCTCTTAAAGCATCGTCATTATAAGTGCTAAAGTGATATCTTATGTTCAATTTGTTTAACGATAAATGTGATCATGTTTCCACCATTGGTTTTTATTAGGGGGAATTTATGGCCCCAAAATATAAACAATGTTTGACATGTACAAAGGGTTTTTTTTTGAAAAAATGGACTTGAGTTACCTTCCTACAAAAAAACCGGCCATATTTAGAGAATGGGTCCCAACAAGTTGCAACAAATTATGGGAAAAATCCTTTTCTTTGACTTTCCCCTCTAACCTTACAAAAATTTGGCTAAATCCTCTTGTGCATGATGGCCAACTCACTTACTTCACAAGTTTGAAAAAAAAAACCCCATAATCCTAAAGCATAAACATTAAAAAATACAACTTTAAAATTGAAATATTGCTTAATACTCTACACATGAGTGAGTAATAAACACTGACCAAGCCACATTAAATATTTCTTTTGAAAGGGTTGGTTAAATTGACCACAACATCCAAAGAAAATTTGGTGCATAACACAAGCTTTTACACCACCTTGTTACACTATTCATTCATGTTTTGTATCTAATGACATGTGAGAATAACACAAAATCTTTTAATTCTCTTGGGATCCAATGACCCACAATAATAGTGTTAATTTTCTTACTCTCTTGCATGAACTTTGACAAAGTTTTTAGAGTAGGATTAGAGAGAATTGCATTGCAAAATGGTAGATTGGGAGGAAGTGTTACAAGCATCTATTGAAAAGGACCTACATGATGACAATTTTGAAGAATTCTTAATTAACATGATGTTGGTGGAATTGCAAGAGATGCAAAAGCTTGTTGAAGCTCCCAAAAAAATTCTTGGTGGTTCTAGGTAACAAAGATCACCAAATGCAAATAGGTAGATTAGACATGATTGAAAATTGAGACTATTTTGATGACATTCCTATCTATGATGGTAGATTGTTTAGGCATTGGTATAAAATGAAAAGATCCTTTCTTTTGAAGATTATTGAAATTTTTTTTAACATGATTCTTTTCTCTTTTTTTGCATGAGGTTGATGTAATAGGGCTATTAAGCATTTCAAACATCCAGAAATGTATTGTAACCTTTGTGTATGCTTGTTTACAATGTTGCATATGCCCTTGATGAGTACTATCACCTTGGTGAAAGCACAACGATGGAGGCTTTGAATTGCTTTGTGCAAACAAACATAGCTTGCTTTTAATCTAAATACTTGAAGCAACCAACTCAAGTGGATTTATTGAAACAATTAACGATTAATGAGGAGCATGACTTTCTAAGGATGCTTGGATCAATTGATTACATGCATTGTCGATGGAAGAAGTGCCTGGTGGCTAACAAGGTGATGTTCAAAACAAAGTTAGCAACCATAACATAATTTATGAAGCCATTGCCAATCAAAGTTCGTGATTTGACACCTTTTTTTCAAGTTGCATGAATGCAACAATGATGTGTATGTGTTTGATTACTTGCCACTAGTGGTTAATTTACTCCATGGTGAAGGCAATGGCTTAAATTTCATAATGAATGGTAATTTACATCCTTGATACTACCTTCTTGCAAATGGGATTCATCCATAGTGAGTTTGTTTTGTGCAAACAATCCATGAAACAAAAGACAAGAAATTGTCACACTTTGCAAAAATCCAAGAGTCATGCAAAAAAGATGTAGAAAGGTGTTTAGGACTTTCACAATCTAGATTTCAAACAATCCAAGATCCATGTTGTCAATGGGATATGGCCAAAATTTCATGTATCATGTACAAATGTACAATTCTGCTCAATATGATCATTCAAGATGCTCAATTGATTATAATTTGAAGGTCCTATTTGAATCAGACTATGGCAAACAACCACTTTGAAGAAGCTTAAGATTTAATGCTTAGAAACATGGGATTCAAGAGTTAAAGAACATTGGCTTATCATAATTTGAGAGTAACTTGGTTAAGCATATTGGGATGCTAAAAGGACAAAAGTTCATGGTTGAAAGTTCAATGCATTTTACCAATCCTCATATGTCACAAGGGTGTCAAATTCACAATTTTTAAATTTATGTTAGTCTATTTACAAAAAATTACAAATCAAGTAAAATTAATGTTGTTGCCTTGGTTTGATGCATGTGGGGGGGAACCATCAACTTCGATTTGTTTATTTATGTGTCTTGAAGTTGTTGCTTGGGGAGCCATGGCTCTATCAAAGGTCATTGCAACACTTGGATATAACATCATTATCAGAATTTTTCAAGTTCCTCTTGGTGTGGAAGCAACACATGTTCATATGCACGTTCACCAATAATTGAATATAGAAGCATGGTGAATAACTATAGTGTTAACCAATCTTCCAAATTTTCTATCTTTTTCAAGGTCACAAAAACCATATCTACCATGGCCTTTGCTTGAGGTCAAAAAACATAGTCTTGCAACTTCCATGCCTTTTGTTCCTCCTTTGCCACTTTTGACCCACTTGTTCGAAACCTATGTTTATTCATAAAAGAATGTAATTCGTCCAAAACCTCCACATCAATGGACTCATCTCCTGTTACTTGCAAATTTTGAGTGAGTGCACATTTCATTGGAGGAGACTTCTTGCTCTCTTCCTTGCTCCTAGGCACATATTTCAAAATCAATCAATAGTGATGAAACAAAAATTGTGTTTCCTTAAGGTGCTTCACTTTATACAATTGAAGCACCTTCTATAATGGATCCTCTAGCATAGTCCCATTCTTGTTCAATGCCAAGACCATATACTCCAACAAACTTGGCCATATCGTGTTTGAGATCATGCAATTTAATATGCCATATAATTGGTACATGGATGTCCAATTAGGAAAAGACACATCACCAAGTCAACCCATAAAGTTGTTTATGGGTGGTGAGACCATAAAACATAAATGTGGCATGGTGTACATTATAGTCAATCTTTAAGGAACCAACTTCCATGTTTTTGGGGTGAAATCTTGCCAAAAAATGAAATTAATTTTTTTTAAATAGGTGATCTTGGAGGTTTTCACTTGTTAGAAGTGAGAATTTTTTTTTTCCATATTAATATACTTGGTTTTCATTACGTAACCAAAAATAATGAAGGATGATTAAATTTTGTTACTTTATTTTTGGTTTATAGCCAAATGTGGCTAAATCTTCTTAGGGACAATCACTATGTTTTCTACATCTTCCTATAGATTATCATGATTTTGCCCACAAACAAAAAGTCCTAAAAAAATCATTGGGACTCCCTTTTCTCTAGCTACATTGTACATTGTAAAAGATTTTGGTTTACACCATGCAATAGGTCAATTTATGAGATCTTGCAAAATCACAAGGTGCAATATATTTGTAAAGTTTAAGTGTTATTTGTTTATGGTCATGCACTATGTAAGGACATAATAAATTGAAAATAAACATATGTTAACAATGAGCATTGCACATTGCATTTCCAATAACAACTAGTTAAGGTTTTACAACCTCCTTCATTTGTTCTTTACTTTCTAGTTTGAAATTTGGATCTGTATGAGGGGCCAACAAATTTTTTCCACTATTATGTGCTCATTGGACTTGAGCTTGTAAAGTTAATCTTTTGTTTGTTTAGTTACATGGTTTGTAATAGAATTTTTGTTGATTATAGTTATATTCTCTTGTGATACTGCCACTACTACTCTTGCTTGCTTACAACTTCAAATATTTATTTTCCTCCAAGAACCTTGTTATGGGTGGTCCTTTTATCATTCCTACTTGTGATGTAACATTTTCATCTCATGGTATTGTTCCATCATCTCTTCACTTGTACTTTTATTATGTTTATCCTTCAAATTTAAATTATAATGAAAATGTTGTTATGTCCTTGAATGAATAATCCCACAACCTTAAAGATAATTTGCCCAACCCATCCAAAGTAAGAGTTATGAAGTAGAAATATGATGCCACTACAAAATTCTTAAAGAAAAATGGGGAACAAAACTCCCATGGGGTGAATTGTTTATAAGGGAAAATGGAAGTTTCACATTGTAAAGTGTAAGATTTGTGGAAGGTAAGGACAAATTACTTGCTCATAAGTGGTACTTTTTTTTGTAAGCATGTAGGTTATAAGAAGGCTAATGGGAATATGGGGTCTAATGTGAAAGAAAAACTTTGTATTATTCCAAAGTGTGTAAGCATGCCAAGAACCAAAAAACCTTTGCTTCATGCAAGTGGGAGAATGTTGGTGTATGATTGGCACATGGGGTGGTGGGAAAAAACAAGGAAAGTTGTTCAATTTGCAATTTTCCTTCATTTGATGTAATAGGGTCATCTAATGCTAAAATATGAATCATTGGGCCAAATATGGGCCAAATTGGAACATTATATGGCCCATTGCACCAATTTTACAAATGCAAACCTTACCATGTTTGTCTTCAAGGTCATTTGCCTTGAAAATCTATTACAAACCATGCACAACTACTTTGCACATTCACCTAAGGAGCATTTGAAGTTTACAAAATTCATTGAAATCTTTGAAACAAAGGGCAACAAAATTCTCTAAAATGTGAAAACAAGGTAGATTTTGATGTTGAGTCATGTTAAAAGATTGATGGCAAAAATACATAATGCTTTTGGTGAAGATGGTGTTAGACAACCTTACAAACTAACAAGCAAAAATGAATTACAAACATCTATGTGACCTTCAATTTTTGTTGGAATTTGGTTGTATTTTACCTTTGCTAAATATGCATGTTTTCATTAAGTTCGCAAAAATGAAAGATGTGTTTGTGTGCAACCTTGTGGATGCTATCAAGGTTTACTATGGTGATTTATACAACATGTATTGTGGATAATCTTCCACCTGTACTATAAACCTTTTCTAAACCTTCAAGTCATTGCTTCAGTGCAAGCACGAAACATCCAAATGAAATCAGTATTTGATATTAATTTTCGAGTTCAACATGTGGCATTGAAGGAAATGGCCAACATATATGAGTAATGCATAAAGATTTGGAGACCATGATGCATACTTTTGTCATTAAATATGTATTTGCAATTGTGGAATCATTAGTGAAAAACCAATGCAAAAGTAAATCCTTGGAACTCTCCTTTTGCATTATTTTGTTTGTGTAATTTTGTGTTTTGTAGGTCATGGGTTACATAAATTTTGATTCAAGAATTGTAATAAGGTTTCCACCATTTTTTCTTTTCAATTTATGTTTTCATTTTAAATGTAATTATGTGGTTTTGTGGGTGTTTTGGCAAAGGTTATATAAACTTTGATTTGAGAATTAGAAACAAGGTTTTCAACACATGGTGTCATGGATGTGCTTGGGCTTGTGTATCCCCAATATTTTTTGTAACTAAATTGTGAGATGTCTTTCCCAAAATGCCTCAAAAATGGCAAAACCCAACTTGTGGATGGGGTGGAGACCTTTGTGTTTGAAAACTTGAATGTTAATGACCTTGATAGCCAACAAGGCATGTTCCAACTTGACAATGAAGTCAATTGTAATAACATGCATGGCTTCACCTTTTAACATCAATCCTTTCACTAGAATGTGGCATTTGGTAACAACATTTCAAGTACCTGTTTGCAACTTCCCTAAATATGTGATATTGGCTAAATTGGTTATGGTGGAGAAGAGGCAATGTGGAAGCCGAAAGGTGCTATTCTACATTGGCTTTTATGAAGTCAAAATTTTGCAACATGCTCACTACCTACCTACCATTTGTTCTACGTATAGTTCCACACTCTACAAAATTTCCCATATGTAAAATGCATTGAGCAATGGAGAGGAACACAACAACAATATTGTTATGATGGTTAAGCATAATGCTTTGTGTAATTATTGGGTCAATTTTTGCATAGGTAGAAACGTGTTGGCTTTTGTGTTTATTTCTGGTCAATTCAATGGTTGTTTTACAAACCAAACATCTTCCTTTTTATGATATTGACACATTCCACCCAATTGTCAAAATTCCATGCTTATAATATCTTTTCTTTCCATGTCTTCTGGAAGTTGTAAATGTATGTTAACTTGGATTGATTTTGTAAGTCATGCATGTAGAAATGGCCAATTTAAAGGGTTCAAGTCCCCATAAGTGCTTGTGTTTGCTAGTGCATGTTCATACGTTGTTTGTGCCTTTTGTTTAAGTTTGCATGCAAGTTTTATTGTGTGTGTAGAATGCACTTCATAATCCTTACTCACATGCCCTAAACTATATAATTTGGAACAAGCCAAATGCCGACAAAATAATTTCATAGGTCACCTTAAAAACTCTAAATGTAAAAAAAGATGGGCAAAAACCTCTAACCGATTTCCAAGTGTAGTCAGATTTTTTCACCTCTAAAGTTGGCAAAGGGGCTGGAATTTTCACTTTCAAATTTTAAGTGGTAGCCATGTAAAGATTAAAAAAGTTACCAGTGGGTCCACTCTCAACACATCTTAGTTTTAGCCAGTTCAGCACCCCATGCCCTTCAGCTGTGGCCTCACAGGCACTGGATCTGATAGTACAAGGGCAGCTCAAAATATTATATCTGTCAAATATAATTAATTAATTATGAATATTCCAAAATGGTCTTTATTATTATTATCCTTCATAATAAAATTTTCCCCTTTGAACTATATATTTTTTTTTAATTTTTTTTAAAGAAAATTTAACACTTCCACAAATAATATAATTAGTGTAGGTAGTACCTACTAGGCAGGAGGTACTCACACACCGAGAATTGGAACAGGCCCTTACCGAATCAAACGTCAGAGGCAAGGGGGGTGGAGGTAGGTAGGTAGGTAGGTAGAGAGTCCGTAGCTTAAGGCTGGCAGGCAGGTCCTATCACAACCACAAGTAGGGTTTTTTGGGGCCTATTTCCTCAAGTAGGTCCACTGGCAAGGATCCCCAGCATTAATTAGCATTAAATGGCAATTGTCCTAGGTGGGCTGTAGCAGTTTTACAAATCTGCTACTACAAGGGCCAACATAGGAAGTGCCTAGGTTTAGATGTGGCTAATTTAATCATTTTTATTTTTAAAAATGAGCAAAATTTTCACTAAAAAACGCAAAATTTTCATGTTTTCTTTTCATTTTCAGAAAAAAATTCACCAAGTTGAATTTTTTTTCCACAAGAATAAAAAAAACACTGCTTACAACCAGTGCTTACAACCAGTGTTCTATGGCTCTTTACCTTTTTTCTCTTCTTTTTCCCCTTTTCTGGTGGCTCTCGCCATTTATGAATAACCTTAGATTCCACCTCTGAACAATAAATTTATTTTTTCCCTGTTTTACAAAGACATAGCTAACTATATATTTTCAGTGTAGTCAGACATCTTGTTACATAGTGAAAAAATTCATCTGATTCTTGCATGGGTGTTATGATTTTTGTAAAGCCCCACTTCCAGTTCTTCTCACTATGCAATCATGGTCTTTACACACATTAAAGCCCTCGGGTGAAATCTGAATTTGAGATCCTCCCGAGTATGAGCCCCCAGAGGATCTCAAATCTGGAAGGGTCTGCTGATAGAACCCTTCTCCTATACATTTTCACACATTAATAATAAAACTGGGAGTCATGTTACAGGTCTGGTTCTTCAAAAGAGTTCCAGTTTGGATCTTCAATTCCAGTTTTAAAGATGGGAATTGGTTCAAATTCAGTCTCACTATAACTAAAACGGGCAGTTCTTAGAGCATCTCCAGTGGTGCTCTGTATGTGATCCTGCACAGTAAAATTGGATGAACGAAATCTTAACATATGCCGGTTTGACTCAGGAAAATGGTTTTGGCTCAGAACAATTGCACAGGCTGCTGTGGCTGGTGAAAGGCGCAGCAGCGCTGTGCAACTGCAGAAAAGAGTGTAGTAAATATGATCTAACTGCTGCCGGTGTTTCTGATTGGCCCATCATAATGATTGGTCCAGGTGGTTTGCTATTAGTAGTCCCCCACCACCTATTTGCTGTCCCAGTTTCAGTTTTATTGGTGGGGTTGTGAAAGAGTACATAACTAAACTTGGATGTGAAAAATATTTTCGCAGGGTCACATACTGAGCACCGCTGGAGATGCTCTTAGTCTTACCCGCCTAAGCTAGTTCCCGGCCAACAACACTGCTTACAGTCTGCATCCCCACTACGACAGCAGATCCACAACCACATCCATAGCAGATCCAAGCGCGCTTTACAATTGCAGTGAACTATCTGCAGAGGCATGGCAGCAGCTGTAGGTCTGGGTTTTAGAGAGGTGTGCAGCATCATCAGCGACTAGCTTTTTGAACAGCCTAGTGCAGGACCTACAAGATAAATCTCTTTTTTTTCTTTCTGTTTTTTCCTGTGACACCCAACAGATACTTCATTTCTCTGTGGGGGTATGAAAGGAGAAAAAAAGAGTTTCGTAGTGTCAATCGTGAGCATTTGACAATAATTAAGCATGTTTGAAAAGCTTAATTATGACATTACTCAACAACAGCTGGCCCAGTCATGTAGCAGAAGTTAGTACTCTGCAGGAGGCCGGTTTGGAGTTTTGACAGTAGCTAGGAGCTGCTCGAGCTAGCTGGGGTGTCTCAGTAACCAATTAGGTCGACCAGAAGTCGCTGGAGGGTTAGCAGAAGGGGAGTCTGCAGGCCTTGGTTGGATTGAGAACTCGGAAAGCCAGTGGCTGGATATTTTAACTCTAATGAGAGTGGGTTTTATGAACAAAATTTCCAGAGTTCCAGTTCTTCATCGGGAATTATGCTCCTTCATAGGGAATTTACATGTCTCTGTTGAGCCTTCATCAGCCACATCTCATGAGTGGTGACCGGGCGGAGCAGGTCGAAGACTAGTACTGGGTGATGATGGGGTAGGAACTTCGATGACGGGAGTTGCGGAGTCAGTTCCAGTTCATGGTGGTAGTGGTACAGGAGCATGATCTGTTGCCGGGGCAGGATCAACCTAAATCAATCAGGGCGCTTAGCTAGTTAGAGTAAGAAGCTCAGAAGCGGCGAGACTAGGACACGTTCGGTCAGTACCTGCGCAAACATTGATCGACTCGACTGCCGCTGCTGAGATTTACCGACGCACATGTGCTCCACTCGGTGAGATTCTTGGACCAGTTTGGTAAGACGAAGGTCCATCTCCCAACGTGCCCCAGCTACTTCGGCATTCTGCATCGATTTCTCTAGCCTTCTTGTCCATGCCCGCTTCCCCAAGCATGGGCTCCCTCGATGCACTCATAGGGAGAGAGACTGCTGCATTCAAGAAGAACGGGCGAGAAGCAGGAGCCAAACCCCTTCGAAGTTTGGAGCTCAGACTGAGTCTAACATTCCTCTCTCACTGGACTGACAAGACAATTTTTTAAAAATACCACCACTTAAACAAAAAAATCCAAAGTTGGGCTGTAGAGATCCTTTCATGAAGATGATAAACACCCACAAGCTAAATCTACATCCCACAAAAGATCTTGTTGAATTTTACAGCCTTCTCGCATGAAACTGCATCAGAAAAATAGTAGATGAAGATTTAACCTAATGAATGAAGGGCAGAAAGAGATGCTGACAGGTAGAAAGTGCCAAAACTCTGGTTGGTTGGCAATCACGTGAAGCATGAAAGCTTACTCAAGTGTTACTGTCGTTGTGTTGTAAGTGATTTTTTTTTGTTTGTTGTTTTTCATGAAGAAGTTTGCTGATGGTGTTTATGTTTTTGTTTGTTCATGTTTCATAAGGTAGATTTTTTGTTTGTAAGTGTGTCATGTTTGTCAAAGGCAATTTATGACGTGAAGGAGGATTTAAGCAAATGCAGATTGCTGGAAAAGCTAAGCACATTTTCTTTGCGTGTTGGTATTTTGAAAAAGCTAAGCACATTTTCTTTCTAACCTTAGAGCAGTCTAGTTTTCTTTTGGTAATAATGTTTTCCTGCATGGATGTTCAAAAAAATTCAAGAGTTTTTCATTGCATATGGAGAATTGGGTTAGTAGACACATAGAGTTAGGTAGATATTTCATGATAGAGGCACATTGGGAAATGATGAAAGTCTTTAAGGGGTTTGGAATTTGGCCTGAAGTTGTTTCTTAGCCTCAAGCTAAATAAATATATAGTTGAGGTTAGATCTAAATCATAAAAAGCTGATAGTTGGAAATCTGTTCACAGATTTAGGAAAGCTTTCTTGAAGGGCAAGGTTTGGGGATAAAATATTCTAAGAGCAGAGCAATAATAATCTCGTCTATCATTGGTCGCTGTTGAACATGATGGCATTTGAACACTATAACACCAGTCCGACACAAAGACAAGCTGCTTTGCAAGTTCAAAAATTGAGCCCCAACCAACCAACCAACCGCCAAAGAGGTGGGGCAGGGGTGTTCATGATCCCCAAGGATGGCACAGTTTGGGGAAATCCTTAGTGGGAGCCAAGTGTAAAGAGAGGTTTTAGTGTCTGTCACACAGTGCATGTAACCCCGGAAAACTCTTCAATTTAGAGTCAAAACTGAGCAAAAGCCTGGATTGATCAGTAACACTTTAGGCTACCTATTGGCTGTGTCTGCAAGGGACAGACTACAGAAAATTGTAGTAGTAGAGTTCATATGGTCCCGCATTATAAGAACATTTCCTAATTTTACTGTTGATGGTTTGGAAGGAAATGGTCAGTTCTCTTACAGACACAAATCTCTTGCAAAATCTAGAAGTGTTCACATGCGCACCAAGACACATGCGCGCAGAGGCATTAGACAACTAGCTGCTTGTTAGTCAAACTAGGTACCAAGTTCGGTGGAATGCTGTTGTCGGTTAGGGTAAAAGCCCTGGCAACAAAGCAAAATGCAAACCAAGGGCAGAGAGACCAAGCTCGGCTGGTGTAATGCCCTATTGCCGGGGGGCCTTAACCCAGGCGTAAGATGCAATACAACTCTCCTCTCCTGCCATACTCCTGTCGATGCTCTGGGAATTACATTTCTTTATGATTTCTTGGTGAACTGGGAAATGAAACCGGCTGCTGCGAAGTGTTTTATGTGTAGGGTGGTAAAGCCATTGGGAGCAAATCATTTCCGCCCTTCACCCAAGGTGCCAGCCAGGGTAAAAGGCCATGGGGAAGCAAAAGAAGACTGGGGCCCTTTGCCCAAAGTCCAGGGCTTTATAATCAATCCAGTGTTAAGACCTCAAGGCTCTCTCATCATTATGGTTATGGAAGAACTCACATGTGGGCATTTCACAACTGAAATGCACCCGTGCTGCTGCTGCCAAAGGGTCATTAGGGTAAAGTTCACAAGTCTAGTATAGTAGTGTCCCATATGCATACAACTTTAATGAAGTTGGGCAAAAAGAACTTTTTTGCACGTTTTAAATTCCAGGCCAGAATTTGCACCAAAACACAAACGTACAAGTCACATCCCTGCGCCAATTAGCTGGCGAACTGATTCTGCCCCCCGGGGGCGGAATCTGGAGTACCAATCAGCACGTCGTAACAGGCTCTGAGCATCGATCTGTCTGTCAGCCACTCCGCCAACTGTGAGATTCCTGAAATCACTGACTGATTCCGGAGTTGGAACTGGTGGTGGACCTGACTTTTCCACACATTTCCATGTGATTCTGATGAGGAGGAGGAGTAAGTAACAGATTTTTTGCTCCCTTCCCAAAAACTCAACCCACCCAGTGCCCACCCCCACACAAGTAGCAAAATTATTAACCCCCGGCCCCTTCTAACTAACACTGGGGGTTTGGTAACTCGGTTTCTTCTTGTGTTTTAGTTTCCTTGCGCGTAATTTTTTACTAATAATACTGACGTCTGGCTAGCATGGGGGCCAGGGTGGTGGGTACCTTCACCTTCTAATTGTGTGATTAGTGGCCAAATTAAACCCAAGAAATATGAGATTTGGACCCTGATTTTTTTGTCTAAACATGGGATATTCCTGAGTACTGGGGGTACTTATTCATCCTACCTGGAAAAAAAAAGAAAAAAAAGGGAGGTCCCTTTGCTCTATGGCCTGACTTCTCATTGGTTGCATGGTAATACTGTTCCTAAATTTGGCTGCCGCTATTTTTGGCCTGGACTAATAGCCTTACCTAAGAACACCATACCTGTTCGCTTCTATTAATTAGTGAGGGGGTGCACCCCATAGTAAGTTTTTTTTTTTTTCTTTCCCTCATTCAGATGGAGCCATTTTGATTGGCCCATCACCAATATTTTGAGAACACAGGCAAACTCCCCAACATAAAAAGCCTAAATATGCTTCCCTCCCCAAAATAAAAGCACACATTGTCCTGCTTCCTGCCCAGCCACCCCCTCCCCCTTTACAACTTGTATGTCTTGAACTATGGATGATCATCTTGCTTGGGGCTTGGCTATGAATCATTACCTTCCTTCGCGTGGTGCTTTGCTATGCATAAAGTCCATGGGTAAATAGGAGCTTTGCCATGAATTTATCTACCATCTTCCTTTGCATGGTGCTTTGCTATCTATGCCCATGGGTATGGGACAAACATCCCCAACAGGGGGCTTCATCATCTTCCTTACCCTGGTGCTTTGCTATGTAGAAAGCCCATGGCTATGGAACATTTCCAAATAGGGTCTGGGGTTAGATGTCCCAATTAGGATTGGAAGCTAGTCTACCACCTCATCCTAGCTAGGGCCCTTAATTCTTGTTTTGAGAATGCACTGTGACCCTCCTCCCCTAGTGGGCTTTACCCCAGGATCCCAGAGGGAAAAAAGAAACTGGTGATGACAAGTAGAAAGAGTGGGGGGGAGGAGGGGTTGGTTCTTCAGGAACTCATCATTCTTTCTTGCTGTAAGAAAGAAAAGCAATGCTTCTTGTGAATGTTTCTATGCAGCATTGCCACGCACAGTTAGTGTGGTCAGTGCCAAGAAGTGAGAAACCATGAACAAAATACAAGATAAACAAAGAAGCATAGGAGTTGGCGTTCTGTGAGGAACCATGGACAAACACAAGAGATAAACACAGAAGCATAGGAGCTGGTTCCGTGAGAAAAACCATGAACAAAAACAACAAAAGATAAACAAAGAAGCATAGGAGTTAAGTCCTGTGAGAAACCATGAACAAACACAACAAGAGATAAACAAAGAAGCATAGGAGTTGGTTCTGTGAGAAAAACCATGAACAAAAACAACAAAAGATAAACAAAGAAGCATAGGAGTTGGTCCTGTGAGAAACCATGAACAAAAAAACAACAAGAGATAAACAAAGAAGCACAGGAGTTGATCCTGTGAGAAACCATGAACAAAAACAACAAGAGATAAACAAAGAAGCATAGGGGTTAGTTCTGTGACAAACCATGATCAAAAGCAACAAGAGATAATAAACAAAGAAGCTAGTTATTCAGCATTTATTAACGGAATTTTGCTGCTCTGGTGGAAGGATCTTGTCTTTTCTTTGAGAGAGGAGATGCATTTTTGCATTGGAATTCGGGAAAGAGACAACATGAACAAGAATGGGGTCA
>Ga0209611_10008139_pt1 | contig 16535 bp, 10 predicted proteins | sample S1TSphgellanicum_3_FD_187693 | JGI IMG/M metagenome (GOLD analysis project Ga0209611, IMG submission 187693) | Host-associated microbial communities from peat moss isolated from Minnesota, USA - S1T2_Fc - Sphagnum magellanicum MG (SPAdes) (version 2) | ecosystem: Host-associated > Plants > Peat...
GCAACTTTCATTTTCCCCCTAACCCTAAACCCTAAACACAAAGGGGGAAAATGAAAGTGTACATGATTCTCTCTTTTTGAGCTCTTTTTTCTTTTGGTGTAAACCAATTGATGAATGTTCCTTCCAAAATGGTGTCATGTAGGTTTAGCCTTGATTTGCCACTTTTTTGGGTCTTGGACACTCACCTAAGGGGCCATGCCTTGGGTCCAATTTATGGTTTTCATCCAATAGGATTGCTCTATTTGATTGGACCTTAGACCTTGGACCCTCATTTAAAGTGGCCCTTGTTATTGTAGTCTTTGATAGAGGTAGTTCTCATAAATCATGATAATGGGCCTTAAAAACTCCTAACATTCTATGTATACATAATCAGCAATAATTGTTGGGTAGTTTACTACCCACACGCATAAGCCAGTTTAAACCAGTGTCAGGACTCAGTCTGGTGTTTAGGGTTTAGGGTTTATCAGTGTCATTTTTGTTTGTAGCCAAAGTGGCTATCTTCCTACATAGGAAGATGTAAGAAAAATTGGTGATCATCCCTAGGAACATTTAGCCAAATCTGCCTATAAATGAAATATGAAATTAAAAAAATAATAATATTTATAAATTTTTACTAAAAACTGAAATTTACAAAAAAAGATGGAAATCTGGAAAATTATTATTATTTTTTCCCTGACTTCTGGTGATTAAAAACTCCAAAATCACTTGATGGTTGAATTCTTAATTTTTAATTTCTCTTTTTGGTGAAATTTTGCCATTAAATAAAAAGGTGCTGCCTGGTTGGGGGGGTTAACTGGAACTAGACCAGAACCAGGTCTGGCTTTTAGAACTGGAACCAAAGTGGGAAGTGGTTCACAATTTGTCAAGAACCACCCAACACTGGTATATAAACTAGTGTTGGGTACATGAGGCAGGTATGTTCAAAAGTTGATAGCAAATGTAATGAAATCATCAATATGGGCTCAAAAATAATTAACAACAAATGTTAAGGGATTTGGAGATTCTTTTGCCAGTGGGTACTGTTGATTTGGTCTTTAATACACATCTTTTGTGAAATGAATGGGGTAGTTGATTCAACAATGAAAACCATAGTCATGATAACTATGTGTACAAATACGGAAAAATGCTTGCATGAAATCTAACTTTGTGTATCAAAATGCTTTTCTATATGGAATAAGGTTTTTTGCTCAGTTATGTTGTTAGGTTCACTTCTCTTGGTTGGATGTTGGTCCCTCTCGTGTTGGTCCTTTATTTGCTTTTATGGATGTGAACATCGTTAGTGCTACATTGCCAACTTGACAGGATGAACTCAACTTGGTTTGTTGGCATATGTAGCATTAGTGATGTGAATTGGCAATTTTTAATGTGGACTTGATGATTTGGCAAAGTGGTGAAGTCGCGTGAACTTAGCCTCTCGGCAAAGTGCACTTGACAAAATGAGAAATATTAACTTGGCAAAATAACAACATAAGAAAAGCCAACTTAGCAAAATAGTTGAGCAAATGATATTCCATATTTATACAAGTGCATATCAAATATCAAATGATTAAGTACTTGATTATACACTTGTTGATAATAAGCTTGTATAGTGTTTAAGATGCCTAGAGGCCATATACATTCACCCCACTAATCCCTTTAATTAGGATCGAAATTCAAGAAATAGGATTAGCATTCAATGGCTTTTGTTCAATGTTGGTGTATGGATGGGAAAAAACTCATAATTTAAAAAAACATGTAGGAAAAAAAAACAATTGTGGGTTAGTATTTTTCCCCCCTTAGTTTCTTTGTTTGTGGGTTTGCTGTGCTTTTTTGGGCATCAAAATCTTGTGGTTTTCCATTGGGATCTTACACTTATAAGTAGACTATAAAATCATTTGGAGCTTATGCTTACAAGAGTATTGTTCTAAGCTTCTAAAGTGGAAGCAATTTGGAATCTGATTAGCTATTTGGATTATGAAGTGTTAAATATCCTCGACCCCCCTCCCCCCAATCAAGTTTTGGTTGACCAAGGTGGTTTTATACAAGCTTTGATTGTTGTTTTGCCAAAAAAAAAACATTGTCACACTAAAATCTGAAAAATTAACTAGTGATGGGTATTTCTATTGGTCTCCCTAGAGTCTTTGGGTTAAGGATTGAATAGGTGGTAGTAGAACATAAGAACAATGTTTGTCAAACAACTTTTAAAATTTTTGAAGGGGCGAGTGGGGAATGAGAAATTGTGCAAACCCACATTGGTTCAAAAATAGGCCTAGTGTCAAACAAAGCTCAATGGGGAGTGTTTAGTGTCTCCCACCCGTTGGGTCAAGCACAAATTGTTGGAACACAAGCTCAAATGGTAGCTTTTGGATGTCAACACAAGAAATTTGGATGCCCATTGATTAAAGTTTTTCTACAACTTTTGCTCTATAATCCTCAATAGGAATTTGTAAAGGTCGTTGAACAGAGTCTATCTACAAAAGGATATTTGAGTTTTATGTTGATTTGGTGTTCTAATTGTTCTTTCATAATTGTAAATCACATGGAGAATTTTCCTAAATGTATTTGGAGGGTAGCTTTTATCTATGATTATCCCTTTAAAAAGAAAAAGGTTTAGAGCATCTCCACTGCAACTACAATAATTATCTCACTTCTCATTAATTACAAGTGTTTTTAACAACCTTCTAAAATTAGCTCCACCAAACATAATTCTCAACCCCACTCATCACTTGCAAACCTTCACCTTAAGTGAATAATGAAAGAAAACACCCTATGTTGGTGATACTCAATTAGGCTATGTCAAACTTGTGCTTTTTTTTCATGGTTGGGTTTTAACACATTTTAATAAATAGATTGTGCATTTGGAACTAGGTTTTAATAGGCTCTAACATCTTTGGAACTTGATTGCAATGGAAGTTTGATGTTAACATTTACATGTAATCGTGCAAGTTGAACTCGAAGATGACAATGATAATGAATTATTCCTGTAAATGTTGTTAGTGCAAGTGGATAATGCATTCGAATGACAACATGGTGGTTCTTTGCTAGGTCGTTGAACAAATTTTGATCATTAACAACATTTAGACCACTCATAAATATGGAAAGATTATTTTTTTTCATTCCATGTACATGATAATCAGTTTTTTCATAAAAGATATAGGATGAGACACAATTTTTAAAAAAGAAACTTGAATGTTGTTCGTTTTGAGAATTTTTTATTGTGTAATGCAAGGATGTGTGTGGGCACTTGGGCCTTTATTCCATCCACAAGTGCACTATAGTCTTATGAATACTAACATATGGCATTGTAACAGATGCCAGTGATGAATATTGCAAGTTGGTGGAAACCACAACCACCAAATGTTTGTAACATTTTGTCAAAACAATTCATGATAATTTTGAATGAAAATACTTGTGACAACCATCGCATGATGATTTGGAGAAACAATTTAAAATCAATGAGGATTGCAATTTCCCATAAATGTTTGCATCATTAGACTATGTGTACTATGGATGGAAAATTGCCATGTTGTTTTGCAAGGGCAATCCACATACAAGGATAAACACAAATATATTATTTTAGAAGCAATTGCTAATTAGTTGTTGTGGATATGGCATGTTTATTTTGGGTTGCTTGGATGTAATAATGATTTGAACATGGTTGATTAATCCTCTTTGGTTGCAAATTTTACTTACAAGGCCTAGAGAGGTGTGAACTTCACAATGAATAGGAAGCTTTATGAACATTTTTATCTACTTATTGATGGGATTTATCCAAGGTCATTGGTATTTGTTCAAACGATCCATGAATCACAAGGCAAGAAGTGATAACATTTTACAAAATGTTAAAAGAATGCATAAAAGGATGTCAAGTATTGTTTCAGGGTTTTCTGAGCCATATTTCAAATTATTACAAATCCCAATAGACAATGGAATAAAGAGGTGATAGCAGATGTGTCGATGGCATGTGTGGTGCTTCACAACATGACCATTGAAAATGAGGAAGGTTATACTTTAGAGCTAATTTGGCAAGATTGTAATCCTTTACAATTTTTATTTTTTTTCACATTTGAAGTTTTCATGAATGGCACAAATGTCATAAAAGATGTTGATGTTTTAGATTTAGAAATGATTTCATTGAACACATGTGGACATTGAAAGGCAACAACTTGCATTGAAATGAAAACCTTTTTTTTTTACAAATCCAAATGTTTCAATGTATGTTTCAACATTCACTACTTCAATTTTTATTAAAGAATACATAACAATAAACAAGTCATGATAATTTTATGTATCATGAAGGTCATTTTTCATTTTATTTTATCAACTTTCATTAGTAGTTTCTCCAACCTTCCCATCGCCTAAATCATTACTCCTAATGCTTTTAAATAAGTTTCATTACCTATCACTAGGTACATTAGCCCTAATTCTCACAGTACATGTGCAAACATAAATGACATGCAAACACTTATGTCAATGAATCGTTCAACAATATGGTCATTCATTTCCATTAAGAGATGCAAATTATTGCTACAATTTTTTTTGTGAATGTAGATTCTTTGAAGCTCTTATTTTACATGTTCAACCACCAATTTCATTGGTTTTTCCCATATATGTCTGGCTTCCTCACTATATCTATCAAAATTTTCACATGTTATAATTCTTTTGGTATGGTAAGTATGGTCTCCATTACTATTAGCAATATCTTACCTTTTGGGTGCAGTCACAATCAAATAAACCAAAAGCCATGTCGAACAATCCCCAAAATTCTTTGAAAATTATAATTTTTTAAAATATGTTTTTGTGGTGCCACTTTAATCCCATGGTAATTTTGGGAAGTCTTACTAAATGACTAATATGAGTGTTAAGGAATTTTTTTTAAAAATTGAAAAAAAAAAATTGGGTTTTGGTTTTAATAAAGGACCTTTGAACTTGAACAACAATTACATCAAAAGTAGTCAATTTTGTAAATTATTAAGCTAAAGACTCTTTTAATAATGGAATTTTGATGAGAAAAAATTGATGTGATATCAATTGATTTCCCATAGTCAAAAAACACTCACAATTTGAAATTTGTGGAATTTGAAATTCTTCAAAATTAAAAATCTATTGAACAAAATTTTAAGATTTCAAAAGTCTTTTACCACATGTCAATGGGGTGTAATGTACATGACATTTAAAGCAAAGTTGTATTTTATGATACAAGAAAACAAATCATACAATAATTAACATATTTTCATGCAATTTAAAATTAGGATAATTTTTCAAAATGAAAGACAAAAGTTGGTAGAATTTGTACACTTATAGAAAATTCTTGGTTATTCATCAAAAGTTAACACAAAAAATGTGATATATTGAAAAAATTATATGTATTTTTAATAACATATTGCAAAAGGTTTCATTCAAAAATTCATTTGTATGAGAAAGTGAAAATGACCCAAAAAAATATTATAGTCCTTGAATCCTTTATCATTGTTGGCTCATTTGATTGTGATTGCACCTTTTTATAAAGTGAGATAGGATCTTAGATTTCATTGTTGATTCCTTCCCCAAACCAAAATCTCCAATGTTTGTGACCAGTTTGTAATTTGCTTATTTTGTCACATTTCTATCTACTATTATCTTTCGTATTGTGTTCCCAATGGCATTCTTTATCTATGAATTTGAACTTGCAAGAATATATTTTTGATGGTATCACATAGATGTTTAATTATTCCATTGTGGCATGTTCATCATCTACTAACACTTTATGGACTTGTTGGCTTTAGAAAACGCCTTTCCATCCTTTCCTTTTTTCTAACATATTTCTTTAATATACAATAATCCCCTACAATGGCTACATTTGATGATTTAATTTTTTGTTTCATGCAACATTCCAAATTTGGCACATTTCGATAAAAAATCATTATTTTTGGCCAGTTAATAGCAACATGGTCAATTGTTCTACCTAATTGACAAATTCCAAAATTGTTGAAAACAGAAAAACTAGCTCCCAAATTAACTCCAACTTCTTGTTTCAAAAATTGATTGGGGATTTTGAATTTAAAACATTCATTTGCTTTTCTATAACCAATTCTCCTAATATTTTATATTATTGTTCTTTCTTTAAATGCTCATATGGAGAATCCCCTAAGTTTCTTATAACATGTTCCACTTCAATCACAACATTGCTTTTTGGTTTGAGTTTGGTTAAAAACCTTTTCTACTATTCATATAATATTTTTCATTTCTCAAAAATTTTGTCCAATCTATCAAAATATTTATGCACCTTTTCATTAAGTTTTTATTTAATGGCATCAAGTTTTACCCCAATCACATCATCATGCACATCTCCATATTTTTGTATCGTTAGGGTTCTCAATTGAACCTTTGATATATTGAAGCTAGGTTCAATTTCTTGAACCACTCCTTAACCCTCCCATGTAAATTGGGATTGATAATTTTGAAAAGTTTATTGATGTTTAGTTCTTTCACCTTTGTTTCCATAGCCAAGTGCTCCACCTAATGATTAACATCCTCATTATCACACCTCCATCCTCATGATCATGTTGGGTTAATGCATGGTTGGGTGGACCAATTTGGGTGTCACACTAGCCAATTATGCCTTGTGGTTGCCATTGCAAACCCATGTTGCTTTATAGGTTTTTAAATTTATTAAAATGGACTTAGTTTAAATATCTTAACTTGAATATCTACATGATGCAAAAAATCATTTTACAAAATTTTAAAAATTGTAAAAGCCATGGACTTTTGAACTCAAAATTCATGGACTACACCTTTGACTGCCATTTCTATGTGGACTATGCTTCAATCCATTGATTGATGGGGTGTGTGTTAGGGATTTGTAATTAGTAAGATTTCATATTAAAGAAGTGTAGGAGCAAAATAAATAATGAGTTAAATTTTAAAACTATACTTATGGACTTTTGAATGGGTTAATTACGAACATTTTTTCATAAGTCCATATCATATTGAAGGAAGAAATATTTTATATATTTTTTGTTTAAATGTTTAAAGAAATAGAAACTCTTGATGTGCCATCAATGACATGGAAAAAATATGGAGGAAATCAATGTAAACTATTGTAAACTAATTGTAATTTCTAAAATTTGACCACTTTTTTGAGTAATAGGGACTTTGGTTTTGTGGTAACTTGGTCCACCTAACCATGCATCGACCCTGCCCCCAAAGAACTCATTTGTCCCTTGTAAGTTAGTCATGTGAATTACCTTTTATCCTTCACACAAAACACATAAAGTTAACTTCTTATTAATTTGAATCTTCATCCACCTCTCTTTCTTCCTCAAATTTGACAACTTTCAACATGTTGACATCATCTACTTTAAAACTAAAATTCGTATCACTCTTCCCTTCGAACTCTTTTTCCCATGTACTTGTTAAACTACAACAATATTTCCCACCTAAGGAATGGGCCTCATGACTTAATAATTCTATGGGTTCATAATTTTGTTTCTAGCTTTCAACTTGTCTTTATACTTAAGATTGTACAAATGGTCACCTCCTTCAATTAAGTTACTGAAGATATTGAAATCCAAAGGTCTCCTAACCTATGAATGGAATTTAGGTTTTCATGAATAATCTTTTGTTCTTCAAGTAAAACGAATGGGCCAAGTGGATGCCCAATGTGAAAAAAAACCTAGTTTTGATGGGGTGCAAAAGGACATAGCTCTATCTATTCCTTGAAGTTTTCAACCAAATAACAATTATCATGTAAAAACCAAAATGTGGTACACCCACAAAAAAATCCCCTACTCACATTGCCTTTGGATCAAAACCTATTATTTCTATGGTGGCAAAGTTTGTGATACATAATATGACAATACTTGGCAGATTATCTCTTCCAAATTTTTGTTTGATCAAATGCCATTTTTTTGACCTTCGAACCCATGTTTGTTGCTTCCACAAATCATCTTTTATAATTTATAACAACCTCCAAATCCATTCAATTATCATTGTTTCCAATGTGATCCAATACCACCTTTAGGATTAGTCATTCTCTAATTTCTCTATTCATGTCTTCTCACCATTCAAAATCAGAACATCAATTGCTTGATCTACCTTCTTTTAGTACATTGGAAAGTCCTATTCTAATACCAAAAAGAAAGGCCCTTAAAAAACTAATAGACTATAGTAAGTTTCATTAAGCAACATACACCTAACTTAATGGTCTTAACATCTTTTCAAAGAGTTGAATAAAAATTATCAAACATTAATTCCAACAACTTCTACCATGCAACATTTTTACACTATATGTCCTAATGAAATTAAATGTGCTTTTATGGGGATCATATTCTCATGGTGCACTAGATCTTGGTCCCATTACACTTAGCACCTGCCCAAACTTTTAAGTTCATAGATTACATTCCAATCTCACACATTACATTCAAAAAACAAAACATATATTTACACAATTTTAAGGTGTCCAAGTCATTGAAGAACATTACTTGATGATGGCTCCCCTTTCCCATAGATGAACACAAAAATATCTCCCCACAACATAATATTATTCAACATTGACCACACACCATACACTATCACAAGATCAAATGCAACTCATTAAAACAAATTGTAACCCAACAATCACAAAACAAATCATCTTAAACAATCCATATGCAAAAGTGCACAATCACTTCATTCTCAAAGCTTCAAGGAATTTAATATTCTTGATTCTAACATTGGTTTTTTTTCCCCACATCCAACATAAAAGCTAAATATTTATTTTGAAAACCAAACTTCAAACTTCCTACAAGTCTCCAAGGTCCCTTGCAAACAATCAAGAATTCAACAATAAACATCAAAATTTCCAAAATAAACCCTAACATTGTAAAAGACCTAGATGCCCATAATGTTTACATAATGTTTTTCAGGATGTATGGGTGGAATTTGGGGTGCAATTTTTTTCTTGCACCCCAAAAATTTCCAAGTTTTGGGACACATTGTAGGAACTTGATGCGGTTGCACATTTATGACACCCATGTTAAAAGAACAATGACATGTTGTCACACATGGCATTAAAATGGTGCCTATGTGGCACTTATCTAGTACTCAAGAATGCATTGGGAACATGAACCCACGTCCCCCACATGGAATGCATGTTCAGATGTTTATGCACATTCCCCACATTCCATGTGGGAATAAGTTTTAGGTGGGAGCTCTTGGCCAATAAAAAGAATGTATGTTCCCATGTTGGGAAATGTTTTAAAAACATTGCACAAAATCTATGTCATTTCAAAAGAAGCTCCATCAATGTAGGTTTTGGAAAAAAATTAAAATAAAAAATAAGGCCTACATCATTTCAAAAAAAAACTTATGTCAATTTTTGTAAAAAATTATGTTATTTATAAAAAAACCTAGGTTGACATAGGTTCTTTTTGGAGTGATATAAGTTTTGAATATGTATTTTTTAAATAAATAAAATTAATGTCAACACCACATAGGTGCCACATTAGCACCATTTTTGTGCCACATGCACCATGTTAATGTGGGTGTTATAAATGTGTGGCAACATTACGTTTCTACAATAAATGTGCCCCAAAACTTGCAAATTGTTACGGTGCATAGTAAGTTTCACACTCCAAGTTCTGCCCTTGCAACCTTAAACCCCACCTTTGAACCCTTACACCCCAAATAATAAACCTTTTTTTTAAAGAACACCCAAGAAATGGAAAGAGACAAAAACCGTTCACACATTCAAGCTCTTTGTTGAAAGTGAATAACAACACCTTTAAACCACCTTGATTGTACTCCATTCACACCATACAACAATTTTCCAAAAAATCAAAGCAATTTTCACACTAATTTTTTTCTACATCACACTTGTGAGTCTAGTTAGCTCGTAATTCTACCTTTTCCATTGGCTAGAACTTGTAGTTCAACTACCTCCTAGTTTGGATTTTCAATGGCTAGACCTATGATCTAGTTACCTTCTAGTTTTGGTTTTTCCCATGGCTAGAATATGTGATCCCTTTTATAAGGTTTCCTTTGGTTGGAAGGTATGACCTAACTACCTTTTGATTTTTCCCATGATTAGAACATGTGATCTAAGTTTTGGGGTTTCCCATGGTTGGAACTTGTGATCTTGATTGTGTGTTTCCCATAATAGAACCTATGATTTAGATACTTGAAAAAAGAACCAAAACCAACCTAGAACCCAAAATGGGCCAACATTAGTCCTCATCCATCAAAAGAAACATGTGGAGAGTATTTTCTGGTATAGGGAAGGCCCAAGGATGAAGACATTACCAAAATATGAGTGTCGTTTGAAGCAATAGTTGAAGGTGATACCTGTATTTTGGTAACACCTTCATTTAAAGGCCTTTCCAAGCATAAAACAATCATTAAAACAAATTTAAACTATATTTTCAACAATTTTTTTTACTTTTATGATTACAAATTTAAAATTAACATCAGTTTTTTTTTTTTTTAAATTTTAAATTTCAAATAATGAAAATACAAAGGGGAATGTGCTAATAAGAACAACAAATAATAAGATCAAAAGGATGACCATAAGCAATGTAAAGAAATTCATGGTGCAAGAAAGTTAAAAAATTGGAAAAAATAAGGTAACATAAGCTTCATCAATTATGTAAATTCAATAATTATAAAATTTAGAAAAAAACTAACAATAACAAACAAATAGGATCCAAAAGAATTTCTTGATGGAATACTTGTTTATAACATAAATGAAAAAAAACAATGAATGGTGAGCAAATAAAGGTAAACAATCCAAACATAAAATCAAAATGTAAAGTAGTAGGCTTTAACATAAATATCATAGCTAAACACATACAAAAAATGTAATTAATTGATTATTGAAATGTTCACAAATATATTTTTCCATGATCAACAACATCTAAATAGGAAAAAAAACCAAGTGAAAAAGTGGACAACTACACAATTCGCTAACAACTACACAAGTAAATGATTATCATGACCGAAAAAACATGGCACCTCATTTATTTGATTTCATCTCCATCACAAAAGTGCAAACACCAATTTCCAATCTAGACATCTAATGTGCATAAAAATAATATCAACATCATATTTGAAAAGCTTAAAGTTTGGGTATCAAGAAGAATAAATCAATTCAATAAACAATAGGACATAACAAAAAACTTAAGCAAAAGGAAAAATGTATTTTTGTAAAACTACGAAAAAACATTGATTTGAACATATGAGCAATCAAAGGGCAATCATACAAACAAATGAACATGCCAATAGTGAAATAATGAATATGAATTCCATCATATGAGGAGTGTATCCATAAGTGCACAACATTAAGTAAGATTAAATATAAAAAGTTAGTGCAACATGTGGAGTGAACAAAACCAATGAAAATCTTATAACAAGCAAAAGAAAAATAACGATGAAATTGTGCGAGTGTGAATGAATGAAAATATGCATTATTTTTGGCCCTACTCCTTTTACCTCACCTTCAATGGCCTGGATCTATTGAAAAAATGACATTATTGATAAACAAAATAAGCCCATTCATAACCAAAAAAGTAGGTTAGGTTTATAAGTTAGGATTTGTGTTAAGTTTGGAGAATGATAGCTATAAATTTAGCAAAAATGGCTACCCTAAACATAACCTTAAATTAAATGGTTAAAGTTTTAAATAAATTTAATATAACAATAAATAATTAAAATAATGGAACATACAACAAATTGCATTTGTTGATTAATTGATCTAAAATCCACAATTTGGCTTGAATGTTTTAATCAAATCAACAATCAAGTTTCATGAAAATGGATTATGGAAATATAACATGTTGAAAACATTACCCTTTAAAAAATCAATGGTTATGACTAGTTGGATTGAATAGTCAAACAATTTCAATAGCCCAAATGTTTTAATATATGTGTAGGCTAATTCAAATTTCATAAGAATTATATATATACATGAAATTTTTGTCATATTTTTCTTTTGTTCATGATTTTGTTATGATGTTGTCCAAAGCTTGTGATTTGTTTGTTATTTTGTTTCATTTCTTCATTTTTAAAACATTATTATGATAAGTATCCATGAATTTTGAACATAACCATTTTTTTTGACATTTTTTGCATATGAGTTCTCAAATGGTCATCATGTTCTCACTATAAGAAAACGTGGCTTTTCAAAAGGTTAACTTGATCGAAATGTTCACATTGACCCAAGGGTATGTCCATTTTGACTAAAGGTTTGGGGCATGAAAAACACATGTTACATTTGACTTAAATGACCTTTTAACCAAATGTCAAGTCAAAGATTTGGTCAAAATGGACAAATGTCCATCAAAATGGCCATGGCTTAATCAAATTGACCATATTGAATGGATATGGTTTGATCAATTTGACCATCCTGATTTGACCCTTAGTTAAATTAACCAATATGATTTGACAATTAGTTAAATGAACCATACTCATTTGATGACAAAGTTTATTTGTTAAGCCTAGGCCACCTACTTAACTTAACATAACTAGTAGGTTCAGTTAGGCCTAGACTACCTATTTAGCAACCTAGTCAAAAAACATAGCATAAAGACTAACCAAAAAGACTTAATCAAAATGGCCAAGTCCAAATTGATTTGTCCAGAATGGCATTTTGGTCAAGTTGGACATGGGGGCAAAAAGACCAAATGGGGGGCTTTTTTGACCAAAATTCCTAGTAAAAAAAGTTGGGATTTCTTGTAGTGTTTTGTTAGTAATGAATTTTTCTATATAACAAACATTTAATTAATTTTTTTTAATCCATTACTTTTTCATTTATTTCTTCCTTGTTATTTCATAACACTTCATTTGTTTCTAGGTTCTTCATCAATGTGTAATTATAATGTGTTTTGCACCAAGTTTTTTTTGTTTCCAATGTGATTTGGGTGCATTTGTGATGTATTTCTTCTTGTTCAGACTTGGCCTTATTTACAATTATGTTTTTATATTTGCATTTTAAAAGGTTCTTTGCAAATTTCTTTAAACTTCAAATTGTTTATTGTTGTTCTATTGTATTTTTTTGTGATTTTTTTTTTGATGTTTATGTTTCACAATATTTAATAGGTTTTTTGGGAGGTTGTGTATCTTTCAAAACTCATTTATGCAATAATAAAATCTTAAATCAACACCGATTTTAATTGTGAAGTGTTATTTCAATAAGCTTGTTACAAGTCCTTGAATTGTGTTTTGGCTTTATTTTGGAGTGATGCATTTGATTTTGAAGAACATTTAAATCTTCTAGTTACTTTGTGGGAACTTTTTAAATTGTTTCAATTGATGTTATGATGTTTATGGTCTTTTCAAGTGTGTTGATTTATGTTTTTTATATATATCTACTTGACCTTTTTTTAAATTACATTGTTGATTACTATGGCTTTTTTGCCAACAAATTATTTTACATTCAATGATGATGTTATTGAGGATGTTTTGGTGAAAAGGAACATGAAATGTTTCTGGAAGTTAATGAATTTGTGTTTGTTTATGACCTTCCACTTATTGAGCTTTTGATTAATTCTTTGGTTGGTGAAAACTTCATGGATGCATGTCAGTAAGGAAATTGAAGATGCTTGAAATTTGGAAGTTAATGTGGATGAAGAGGTTTTAAATGTCCATTTTTGAAACTTCAAACCAAATGAAGTTGAAAACATCAAGATTATGGGTTGAAGGCAAAGTTATCATCTAGATATTTGGAATGTCATTGTCTTTTAACTCTTGGTGCAAAAAAAATTGGCATTTCGTTGTCCATTGGTGATTGAAGTGAAATTGATCCGAAGTTTTTGGTAGATGTGTTTTTGGAATCATGTTACAAGTCACCAAGAAGAATGGTGATCTCTATTCTCCTACAAAATAAATTGTTAGTCTCCATAAGTTTATTAAATGTTTGTTTTTTTTATATATTTTTTCTTTCATTGTATTCATATTGTATTTTTGTTATAGTATTACAATGATCTTTTGAATTCTTGGTAAATTGATTTGATTTTGAGAAGCCTTTAATTTTGCTAAGACCAATTGGCCAAGTGTGAAGTTTATGATTAAGACAAATGTAGTATTCAAGCAAATGAAGCTTGTTGTTAACAAAGCTATAAAAAAGTCCAATATCATTGGTCTCAAAATGGATACAAGGAAATTAGATGTTCTATCTTTGACTACATAAAGGGATATGTTCAAGCAAGATAAGTGTCAATTAACCTCCTTTCATGGGATCAACCTTGGTTTTCGCTATTTTTGCATAAGGAGTTTTGTCATTTGGGGTGGTCAAAGCTATGAAATGTCAATGTCAATGATTTTTCATTTCATACAAATGAAGTCAAAATGCATTTAAAGTATTCTTCCTTTATCTTGTTTTTTCCTTTTCTTTTTATATTGATGAAGTTTTTTAACAAACATTATGTTTATGAATGTTTATTGTAAGTACTAGTAAGTCCTTTAAGAAAATCAGAAATTTGACATCATTCATTGTGCCATAAAACATCATCGACCAACAATTAATTATTATGTTGTGATGTTGACATGTTTAAAATTTTAATGTCTTATTGGCCTTTTTCTTGATTCATTTCTTCACCCTTCATTTTTGACATTGAAAGTGAAGTTCAATACCTTGAAAGATAATGTTTGGTTTGGACAAATTCTTATTGGGAAAAATATTTTATGTTTATTGAACAAGTATTTGATTGAGTATATCTTGGAGTTCAAAAGCAAGAATATCACCAATAAAATTGGTAATGGAATTATTATCACCAAAATGATTATGCTTGGTCCCTATTGAATATGGAATTAAAAAATTTGGCCATTGTGAAGCAAAGTCTTGTGTCAAGTAGGTATTTTGTTTACCTTCCTTTTGTTATTATATTATTTTTAATCAAAAATTCATTTCTAAATGGTTTTTATTTTTCATAGGTATGATCATTTTAATGAAAATGTTCAAAATTGAAGAATGTACTACGTAATTTTTAGTGAAGTGAAAGGTGATCATGCTTTAACATTTGAGGAGGCTTATTTAAAAGAACAACAAATCATGAAAAAGCTTAAGGTACATATTGATTAAGGTTTTAAAAACATATTTTTTTGTTTATAATTTTAAATTTGTGTTTTGTATCCTATTTTTTAGGTTTGTGTTATTTGTTGTTCATATTCTTTAATTGTTTCATTGTTTTGTGTCTTTCATTTTTGTTTGTCATTTTTTGTATGCTCTTTATGTTTGCTTATATATAGATATTATTCTTTTTTTTCAGGTGGTTGATGCCTCATCCTCCCTTTGTATTGTTAAACATCTTATAATGGAGTTGAATTTGCTAATCGGTTTGAGTCAACACCATTGTGAAAAGGAAAATGTTCATGTTGTTGCTACTACAAGTTTGAATGTTTTGGAGGTTGACAATGATCTAAACATGGCATTTTAAAAACTAGTGGAGGGTTTTGTGTATGTGTGGAATGTGTTGGTGATATACGATACACATGACTTATAACAACCTCCACCCATATGGGTGGATGTCAATTTCCGAAGCTCATCAATTGTAATATAACATTGGCAATTTTGATGTGCTAGCAAGTTTGTTTCATGCTTCTCAATTTGCTCGAAAAGATTAAACATGTCTTTGTTCTTATCATTTTCATTAGCATAGCTTGTGTTGTTGCCCCATGTGTGAACCCATACATTCTCATTTTTCACATTTTTAAAATTGAAAAATTTTAAATTTGACAATGTGAAGACATCGAGGGCTCAACTGATTTTTCCTTCCAAACCTAATTTTTGCAATTTGTTTGAATTTCCAACATAAAAATCCATTCAAAAATCAATATCTTCCACATTTTAACTTTGAAAATTGTGAAACAAATTCTATTAAATCTAACTCACCAATGGCTTTTCAACAATGCTAAAAACACCCCAAATTCCAATATATGTTAAAATTTAAATTAAATTAAATTAATTGATTCAATAATCAATAGCTTCCACATTATAGCTCCAAACATTCTCAAGCCAAATTGATGCACTCCTACTCATCATAACTCTCCAAAGATACCAAGAGTGTGGCATGAAGTGTTGTGGTTTGGGAGATTTCAACATGACAAACAAAACAAAACAAATATCTTGCTTCATATATAGACTAGTTGGCTCCTACTTGTGTTTCCTTTATAGTGAGTTTTGCTACACATATTGCATTTGTGTGAAACTTTATTGTGTTTCAATCATGATGGCTAAAGGTGTTTTAAATCATTGCTAAAGGTGAGATTTAAATCACTTAAGGTATATGGTGGTAGATTATGTTATTTTCATGACCATGTTATATTCAAATGATTATTCATAACTAGTGGTACCCGTGACCTTCGAACATTCATGGTTACGCCACTCCAACCACCCAAAACGTGTAGTGGTCTCGACCGACGTTGTGCGGGTATCAAAACCAGCCGTGTGTACCCTCAAGTTATCAGTTTGGGTATTTATTCCCTTACCCGACGTGAGAAAACCCAAAACCCCGATTCTGACATTTTGAACCTTGGTTCTCGAAAGTTTTGGAAATTTTTGAAAACACGCTTTTCTATATAACTGTCGATTCTTTCGGTAGTGGGGG